>Ga0316209_1000164_pt1 | contig 135420 bp, 118 predicted proteins | sample 6monopyrite_MG_FD_204945 | JGI IMG/M metagenome (GOLD analysis project Ga0316209, IMG submission 204945) | Microbial mat bacterial communities from mineral coupon in-situ incubated in ocean water Damariscotta River, Maine, United States -... | ecosystem: Environmental > Aquatic > Marine >... | reverse complement strand
TCTTCGCTTGAATCTTCGGTCCCTCCGCTTTGAGGAGCGCGATGGACTTCTGGTCTCCCGACTTCATCGCCTTCTCGAGGCTCGCTTGAAGCTGCTTCATGCGCTTGTCGAAGCGATTCGAGCGAACGTACGCGACAGCGATAGCGCGCGAGTCGAACGTTCCGACGACGGCAGTTGGGTTCTCGTTCTCCTGGTTGACCGCCTGTGCGTTTGCGCTGAACGCGAGCAACAGAGCGACGAGGGCGAACAGCCCGATGGTGATCTTCTTCATGTCTTGCCTCCGTACCTTCTTCTAGGGAGCAGTCTTTAAGGGACCAGCCTTCGCGGAGGAGTGCAATTGGCGCTCATCCCGGCTTTCCCGTCAAAAAGTAAGTAGACACTTACTATACGGGCGTCAAGCCGGAAAGACTGAAAAAAGTTGGCCCGAGAGGGGGCAGCGGAGGGCTGTTCGCTCTCGGGCCATGAGTGTAAGTGGCGTATTCGCAGTGGCTAACGGCCACCGACGGGCGCCTGTCTAGCGCTGGCTCGCGACGTATTCGCGGGCGCGATCGATGTAGCCTGCGGTCTTGAGGCCGACCACCTTGGCTTCGGCGAGCGCCTCTTCGAACGAGAGGCCACCGTCGAGGACTCGCCACGGAATCCAGACGCCGCCCACCCGGTTCGCCGAACCGCAGTGCAACAGGATCGGGCGCTCTGCCGTGTTCAAGAGCTCGCGGGTCTGCGCGAAGACCTCGTCGGTCAGCTCGTCGACACCGTTCCACGGAAGGTGCACGTAGGTCAGCCCGTTCGCCGCAACGACCGCCGCCTCGTCGAAGCCGGTGATCTCCTTGTCGTGGCGAATGTTGATCACGGTCTTCACGCCGCTCAGCGCCGCTTGCTCGAAGTCAGCGGGCGTCGGTTGGCTCGCGAGGAAGATGCTGTCGTAGGTGTGGAGTCGCGCGATCTCGCCGCACACGTAGGGCTCTAGCTTCTCGGCGACCACCGGAGGCTCTCCCTCCTTGTGCATGGTGTCCGAGGTTGCCGAGCAGCTGAACAGAGTGGCCGAGAGGCAGAGCGTGAGGGTCAGGGAGAGCTTCTTCATGGCGATGGACCGTCGAAGGTCCTGGGTAACGTCGTGGTTGTGGGGGATTCGAGTACAAGACATCTTAGTGGGGGCAGTCGCCCACAATACGGGCGAATCAGCGGATGGCGCTTCGAATTCAAACGGAGACCGAGCGCGCCCGAGTGCGTAGATCCTAGGGCCGAGTCAGCCCCGGCAAACCGTCGATACTGGTCTCATTCGTCAAATAGCGCCGTTCCATGTGCTCGTCTTGAGTGCGCGAGCCGTTGTGATGGGTGAGCAGCTTGCGGTCCCCGACGAAGTCGTAGAGCGGCACGCCCCAGCCACAGGAATCCTGCACGTCCGAAATCTCGAGCTCGATAATTCCGCGCACCGGAACCGTGACGGCGGGGAACAGGTCACGCAGCTCGTCATAGCCAGCCGTGCCGTAGGGGTGCGCAATCCCTCGCCCGTACAGTCGCATGATCAACGGGTTGCCCTCGAACGCGCAGAACATCATGCACAGCCGCCCATTCTCGCGCATGTGAGCCTGAGTCTCGATTCCGCTCCCGCCCAGGTCGATGTACGCCACGCGGTTGTCACCGAGCACCACGAGCGAGTCCAAGCCCTTCGGCGAGACGTTCACGTGTCCATCGCCAGCCAGCGGCGCCGACCCAACGAAGAACATCTTCTGCGCCGCGATGAACTCGTGATGGTGGGACTCGAGCTTGTCGTAGAACTTCATGGTGGGCGGCCTCAACGCCGCGGCGGAAGCTGCAGAGTCGCCGGTTGGTTTCGGGTTCGGGTCGAGCGCTGCACTTCGATATCGCGCAGGAGGGCGGAAGGGGAGACGGTTCCGACGGGCAGGGTTCCGCTCTCGGCGGTGCAGTAGGAGTTGTCTACCTCGGGATCGTCGCCGAGCGCCAGGATGCCCTGAATGGCGGCGAGGGGCGTTCCGACGAAGCTTACGTCGCGGAGGCGGCGGCGCTTGCCGGTCGCTCGATCGACCCAGTAGACCGCGGTCGGATTGATCTGGAAGGCCTGGAAGTCGTAGGCGTCGCCGGAGGTGGAGGTCTCGCCGCTGTCCGCGTTCGTGACGAGCAGGCCGAAGGGGAGGTCGCGGCGCTCGACCTCTTCCATCCAACGGCGCTCGAGCTCTTCGGGGGCGAGCGGGTCTCGCGCGCGAACGATGAGGTTGCCCATGCGCGCCATGACTTCGCACTCGCGCGAGGCGCGGCCGTGACCGTTCGATCCGGTTTGGCCGGGGATGCCGTTGCGACTGGTGAGGAAGCGGCGCAGGACGCCATCCTCGATGAGCGTCACGCGCTGCGGCGGCGTGCCCTCGTCGTCCATGGTGTAGTGGCCGAAGAGCGACTGGCCATCGAAGCGGGCGAGCGTCGGGTCGTCGATGAGGTCGATGCCCATCGGGAGGATTTGCTCGCCGACTTTGCGCGCGAAGGTGCGGCCCTCCGAACGCGCGAGCAGGCGCTCGCCCTCCAAGCGGTGACCGATGGCTTCGTGAAAGAGCACACCCGCGGCGAGACCACCGAACAGCGCCGGACCCGCGTAGGGCTCCATGGGTTCGGCGGCTACCAGCTCGAGCAGATCGCGATAGAGCTCGTCGATGACTCCGGCCAGCTCGTCCTCGGTGGGGAGCTCTTTCAGACTGCACACGTTGTACACGCGCTCCGAAATCTGTCGAACGCCATCTGGTGCGAGCATTCCGCCGTAGAGCTTGATCTGGAAGATGTGCTCCTGCGCGATCGAGTGGCAGCCCTCCGAGTTGACGATCAGGCGCGTCTGCAGCACCTCCTTGAACTGGACGTAGGGGTTGTCGATGCGCGGATACTTCAGGAACAGCGCCGACATCCTGCGCACGAAGTCCGAGGCCTCCTCGAGGTTGCCGTGCAGCCTTCTGATCGGGCACTCGACGCTCTCTGCCTCGATCTTGCGGAGGCTCGGAGCCTGGTCCATCAGCTGCTCTTCGAGGCTGATCGCCTTCTTGTCGTAGTAGTCCTGGAGCGCTTCCCGATGCCGTGCCTGCGTCAGGCGCCAGAAGCAGTAGCGCAGAGTGAATGGATCGATGTCCTCGGGCCCTTCGACCCAGCCGTGCCAGGCGGGGTCTTCCTTCTCGAGTCCGATGCGCCCGTCTACGGTCTGGTCGGTGCGATAGGAACCGACGCGCAGGTCGGCGTGCAGCGTGCTCGCGTCGATCGGGCAGGAGTAGAAGATGCTGCCGTAGCGCCCCCAAACCCTGTACCCCTCCCGAACCCGCAACAGGTAGGACATGTAGCAGGGCTTCGGGTGCCCCTTGATTCGGAGCCCCTTCATCGACCGCGCGAGCTCGAGCTCCATGGCTCGCAGCGCGGCGTGCACTTTCTTTCGGTTCAACATTGGGAGCGGGGATCTCTACGCCGCGGTGGTCTCGAGTCTGTCCGCGGGCGTTGACTCGCCCTGAACCTAGTACCCGAGTCCGTTCTTGCGCAGGTGGCAGGTCGGGTCGCCCTCGCGCAGGAGCTTGCCGGTGGTGGCGGTTCCGAAGACGACGATGTGGTCGCCGACCTCGTGCTCGCCGGTGATCTGGCAGTCGAGCCAGGCCAGGGAGCCGCTGAGGACGGGAGCGCCGGAGGGAGCGTTCTGGGTGTCGAGGCCGTCGAAGGCGGACTGGCCCTCGGGCGGGGCCTTGAAGAAGTTGGACATCAGGCCCTGGCTGTCCTTGTCGAGGATCGAGACGGCGAAGGAGCCGGAGGCGCGCATGGCGGCGAGGTGCGCGCGGTCCTTGCCGACGGCGACGCAGACGGTGGGGGGCTCGAAGCCGACTTGAGCGAGGAAGGAGCCGAGGAAGCCGAGCGCCGGGCCGTCGCCATCGGTGGTGCTGACGATGTAGAGGCCGGAAGGAATCCGGCCGAGGGCGCGGGCCAGAGGGGTCAGTTCTTCGCTCATGACTTGGGTTGGGTTTGCCGCTCGGAGTGGCTGGCGGGAGGCGTGTGAGGGGGGAGTTCGGAGGCCGGAAGCATAGCAGGGTCGAAGGGCTTCTGGAGTGCGTTCCGAGGGCGCGAGAAGTGGGGTACGGAGGGCACCGAAAGCTGGCTTTAGAGGGGCGAAAACGCGATAATCCGCGGCTTCGAAAGGGGAAGGGGGAGCTGGCTGAGCAGGGCTCGGACCGCTCCCTGATTCGTCTCTCGAAACGCCCGAGAGGGAGTCGGATCCACCGGCTCTCCCGGCGCCCAGAATTTCCGAGGAGTCGCTCCTCTCGCGCACGCTCGTCCTCGAGTTGGAAGCGCCTAGACAGTCACTCCAAGAACAGTCATCCGATGGCCGACACCACCGAAGTTACGCCCCCGACGCCGTCCGCGAACATCGAACAACGCTCGATCGTGACGGAGATGAGCGAGTCGTACCTGACGTACGCTCTCTCGGTCATTCACTCGCGCGCGCTGCCCGACGTGCGCGACGGCTTGAAGCCCAGCCAGCGACGCATCCTCGTCGCGATGAACGACCTCAAGCTGCGGCCGAGCGCGAAGTACAGAAAGTGCGCGAATATCGCCGGCCACACCTCCGGTGAGTACCACCCGCACGGCGAGTCGGTGATCTACCCGACGCTCGTCCGCATGGCGCAGAACTTCTCGCTGCGCTACCCGCTGGTCGACGGCCAGGGCAACTTCGGCTCGATCGACGGCGATCCCCCGGCTGCCATGCGTTACACGGAAGCGCGCATGGCCGGGCCGACCGTCGAGCTGATGGCGGACCTCGACAAGGAGACGGTCGACTACCAGCCGAACTACGACGAGCGCTTGATGGAGCCCACGGTGCTCCCGACGCGCTTCCCGAACCTTTTGTGCAACGGTTCGGACGGCATCGCGGTCGGCATGGCCACGAGCCTTCCCCCGCACAACCTGCGCGAAGTCTGCGCGGCGATCCGCGCGCTGCTCGACGACCCGGGCACCTCGATCGGCGAGCTCTGCAAGCTCGTCACCGGTCCGGACTTCCCGACCGGCGGCATCATCATGGGCCGCAGCGGGATTCACCAGGCCTACACCACCGGCCGCGGTCTCGTCCGCGTGCGTGGTCGCCACCACGTCGAGGAGAAGAAGGCGGGTCGCGAGCAGATCGTGATCACCGAGATTCCGTACCAGGTGCGGAAGACCCTGATCATCGAAAAGATCGTCGAGATCGTGAAGGACGGCCGAGTTACCGGCATCTCCGACGTTCGCGACGAGTCGGACCGCGACGGCATTCGCCTGGTCGTGGAGCTCAAGAAGGGTGAGGACGCACAGGTCGTCATCAACCAGCTGTGGAAGTTCACGCCGCTGCAGTCGACGATCAGCATCATCAACCTCGCGATCGCCGACGGGCGCCCGCGGACGCTGAACCTGCACGCGCTGCTCGACGCCTACATCGAACACCGCAAGGACATCATCCGTCGCCGCACGGAGTTCCTGCTGCGGAAGACGGAAGAGCGGAAGCACATCGTCGAAGGTCTGCGCGTTGCCGTAGACAACATCGACGAGGTCATTCGCATCATCCGCGCGAGCCAGGACACGGACGAAGCGAAGATCGGGCTGATCGACGCGTTCAGCCTCTCGCTCGCTCAGGCGCAGGCAATCGTCGACATGCGCCTCGGCCGGCTCACCGGGCTGGAGCGCGAGAAGCTGGAAGACGAGTTCAACCAGTTGGTCGCGACGATCGCCGACTTGAAGGACATCCTGGCGCGCAAGGAGCGCGTGGTCGGGATCATCCGCGAGGACATCGACGACATCGAAGAGCGCTACGGCGACGACCGACGCACCGAGGTCTCGATGGAAGAGGTCGACGGCGGCTTCAACATGGAGGAGCTGATCACCGAGGAGCTGATGGTGGTCACGTTCTCGCGCGAGGGCTACGTCAAGCGCGTCCCGCTCGAGACCTATCGCGCACAAGGCCGCGGCGGCCGCGGCGTCAAAGGCTCGGAGAACAAGGAGGGCGATGTGCTCTCGTCGCTCTTCGCGGCGAGCACGCACGACCACGTGCTGTTCTTCTCGAACCAGGGTCAGGTCTACTGGCAGAAGGTCTACCAGCTGCCGGAGGGTTCGCGCACCTCGAAGGGGCGCGCCATCCGGAACATGCTTCCGCTCAAAGAGGGCGAAGTCATCACGAAGGTGCTGCGCGTTCAGGAGTTCGACAGCGAGACGTCGATCGTCTTCGGCACGCGCCGCGGCGTCGTGAAGAAGACCGCTCTAGAGGCCTATTCGAGGCCGAAGAAGAACGGTATTCGCGCAATCGTGCTCGAAGATGGCGACGAAGTGGTCGGCGTCGGGCTCTCGCGCCCGGGCGACACGATCGTCATCGGATCGAGCCGCGGCCAGGCGATTCGCTTCGACGAAGCGGCCGCTCGCGGCATGGGACGGACCTCGCGCGGAGTGCGCGGCATCCGGCTCCGCGACGGCGATGAAGTGGTCGGCCTGATCGTGGTGGACGATGTCAACGCGAGCCTGATCACGGCCTGCGAGCACGGCTACGGCAAGCGTACGCCGCTCGAGGACTACCCGATCAAGGGACGCGGTGGACAGGGTGTCATCAACATCAAGACCACGGGCCGCAACGGCAACGTCGTCGGGATGAGGTTGTGCGTCGAGGGCGATGACGTCATGTACATCACCGAGTCGGGCATGATCGTGCGCTCGCGGATCGACGAGATGCGCCTCATGGGGCGCGCGACGCAGGGCACGCGGCTCATCAACCTCAAGGCGGATGACCGACTGGTCGCGATCGAGATCGTGAAGGCGGCTGACCTCGAGGCCTTCGAGAGCACTGCTGAACTCGACGGTGAAGCGGGAGCGGACTCGGCACCCGTGCCGGACGCTGTTCCGGACGAGGTCGTGGACGAACCGGTCGACGACACCGTCGACGATACGGACGAAGAGAAGGAATAGAACGATGAGCCTCCTTCAGACGATCGAGACGGACATGAAGAACGCCATGCGTGAGAAGAACGTGCTCGTTCGCGACACGCTGCGCATGGTGCTCGCCGACCTCAAGAACCGCAAAATCGAAGTCGGGCGCGAGCTCGAGGACGAGGAAGTCTTGGTGGCGATCGGCAAGGCGAAGAAGTCGCGGCTCGATAGTGCTCAGCAGTACAAGGATGCTGGGCGCGCGGAGCTCGAAGAGAAAGAGCTCAGCGAGATTGCCGTCATCGACGGCTACCTCCCGCAGCAGCTCGGCGAAGACGAGACCCGCGAGATCGTCGCGGGAATCATCTCGGAGCTCGGGCTGACCGAGAAGAAGCAGATGGGCCAGGTGATGAAAGCCGTCATGGCGAAGCACAAGGGCGTCATCGACGGCAAGCTCGTCCAGCGTTTCGCGGGCGAGCTGCTCGGCTAGAGCCGGACCCGCCCTCGAGGCGCCGGCGCGGAAGCTCGGCTCACTCGGGCGCAGATCGCCTACAATTCACAGCGCGGGTTGCGAAGGCGGATGCGATCGAAATGACCTCGGACAAGAACAGCTAGGGCGTCTCCGGCCAACGAGCTTGATTCCACTTCAGCCGAGCACGCAACTTGTCATTCGATAGCGTCACCTTCTGGCTGTTTCTGCCTGTAGCCCTTGCAGACTGGAGGTTGCTCCCGTTCAACGCGGCGAAGTCGGCGATGGTCGGACTGAGCCTCTTGTACTACGGCTGGTGGAACCCGTGGTTCACCGTCCCGATCGTCTTCTCCTCCGTGGTGGACTACTGGGCGGGCAACAAGATCCACGCGGCAGGTGAGCGGAAGCACAAGCGACGATGGCTGGGAGTCAGCCTGGTCGCGAACCTCGGACTCTTGGGCGTGTTCAAGTACACGCCCTTCGTGGTTGGGAACCTCGAGCAGCTTCTCGATCGACCCGCGGAAGCCAGCTGGGACTTCTCGAACTGGCTCATTCCGATCGGCATCTCGTTCTACACCTTTCAGACGCTCAGCTATTCGATAGACATCTATCGAGGGCAGCTGGAGCCGGCGAAGAGGTTCCGAGACTTCCTGCTCTACGTCTCGTTCTTTCCGCAGCTGGCCGCGGGGCCGATCGTCCGAGCGCGCACGCTGCTGCCGCAGTTGCAGAGGCGGATGAGGGTCTCCGCCGCGAAGATCCAGGCCGGCGTCTACCACGTCGTCCTCGGCATGTTCTTGAAGGTTGTCGTCGCGGACAACTTGGCTCCCGTTGTGGACGTCTGCTTCAACAAGAAGTTCGTCGTGACACTCACGCCGAGTCACACCTGGCTAGCGGCCTTCTACTTCACGGTTCAGGTCTTCGCCGACTTCGCGGGCTACTCCTGCATCGCGATCGGCCTGGCTTACTTGATGGGTCTGAAGTTTCCGGCGAACTTTCGCTGGCCCTTCATCAGCAGGTCTTTCTCCGAGTTTTGGCGACGCTGGCACATCTCACTCTCGCAGTGGCTGCGTGACTACGTCTACATCTCGATGGGCGGGAATCGGAGAGGGAGGCTGCTCACGCTGTGCTTCCTCATGGCCACGATGACGCTCGGCGGCCTCTGGCACGGAGCATCGTGGACCTTCATCACGTGGGGCATCGTGCAGGGATTGGCTCTCTGCGTGGAACACCTGTTCCGGAGACGCAGCCCGATCGTCGGGAGTGCAACCAGGCCGACGGGAGCGCTCGACCTGCTGGCTCGCTTCGTTCAGATCGGATTCGTGTTCACGTTCGTGGTGGCCACGTTCGTGCTCTGCAGAGCTTCCGACTTCGAGCTCGTCCAAATGATGTGGTCGAAGATGTTCATCGCACCCTTCCACGAGCCGCTCGGGCTCGGTGCGTTCGCGGACGCTCGGCACCTGGTCCTGGCTCTACCCGTGTTCTTGTTGCACGTGGGTCAACTGGTCCACGAGTGGTATGGAGTTCGCCCCAGTCGGACGACTCAAGCGTATTTGATCGCGGTTCTCTTCTTCCTCCTTCTTGTCGTCGAACGCAATGCACCGTCGCAGTTCTTCTACTTCCAGTTCTAGGCGAGCCGAGCGTTGGGCGCCTGTTCGAAAGGCGATCGCGCTCTTCTTCGTCCTCGTGGCCGCGTGGCAGTTCCTGATTGCCCCGCGCTTCCCACCCGTCGCTTTCGAGACCGACTTTCGCGAGGAGGCGGTGATGTGGTTCGACGGGATCGGAGGCTTCCTGACGATCGCGGACGTCGAAGAGGCCGGAACCCTGATCGTCGGCGACTCGCGCATTCCCGCCGGAGTCGACATCCACATTCTTCGAGCGGAGGGCATTCCGGACGCCGCGGGATTCTGGATGGGCGAAGTGAACCTCACTCGCATCCTCCCCGCGGCCATCCAGCTCGATGCACCGAGAGTGGTGGTGTGCATCTCGACGCTCGGCCTGGCGCCCGAGACCCGGGGGCACAAGGTGGCCTTCCAGGAAGGCGAGGGGCCGCCGCCCGGCTTCCACCTCGAGACTCCCGAGTACCGGGCCTGGCGGAAGCGGCGGTTCGATGAGCTGCTCGACCTGGGGTACAAGCGCGGAACCGTGAACTTCCTCTTTCGATACTTCGAAGACCGCTACGGCGGTGGCCTGGTCAGGCAGAGCTCCGGCCCGCGAGGCATCGACGCGCGGCTGAACTCGTGGTTCACCCACGAGCGCTTCGGTTCGATCCGGCTCATCCGACCAAGGCCGTGGGCCGTCTCGTGGTTCGACAAGATCGACGTGCATGGCAGCGACCACATCTACCAGCTGCGCGCGGACAACTACGTCGAGGAGGAGTGGGCCAGCACCCGGCAGGAGATTCTGGATACGCTCCATCGAATGCGCGCGAACGGAAGCGAGCTCGTCTTCGTCAGGATGCCCGTCGCGCCCAGCCTCATGGAGATCGAGCGAAGCCTCGTCAGCGACGAGGAGCTTCGAGAGTTCTGTCGCGAAGCGGGCGGTCGCTTCCTCGACTACGCGGAGGAGCCCTACCCGACGCACGACGGCCTCCACATGACCTACGAGTCCGAGCGCCGCTTCAGCAAGCAACTCGCCGCTGACCTGCTGGAGGCATTCGCCGAGTAGCGGCGAGCGAGCCGCGGAGCTACGGCTTGGCCAAGAAGGGCAGCAGGTCGCGAGCGAACTGACGCGACAGTTGCTTGGCGACCTTGGCGGTGACGTGAAAGCGATCGAAGCGACCCTCTTCGCGATACAGGTAGGGGTAGCGCTCGCGATCGGAGTAGGAGAGCACCGGGGGGGCCGGGTCGACGTCGAGTTCCAGTTCACTCGGCGGAGCCCAGGGGCCGGGCGGCACGACGAAGATGAGCTCCACGCCGGCTTCGCGCGAGGCGCGGACGCGACGCTCGAGAGCGCTCAGGTTCAGTTGGAGGCTCGGGTCCTCCGCGCGCACTTCCGCGTGACGCTCGAGCATCGCGTCCTCGAACTTGCCGCGCTCCTCGAGGAACAAGTCGCGGCGCTCGCGGATGGAACCGAAGGGCTCTTCTTCGAGCGCGCGGTAGCCGTGGTGCTTTCGGACGTGAGCGAAGCTTCCCGGCTCCGGTTCGGCGGTGAGCGTCTCCACCAGCACCGGTCCGAGCCCGTAGTTCGAGAGGCGCAGCCCGAAGTGCTGGAGGTGCGCGAAGGCCAGGCGCCAGCGCTTCTTGGGCGTGAGTTCGGGGTAGCGGAGCGTGGACTGCAGCGCACCGAAGGTCTGCTCGGCGGAGTGCCAGTAGACCGCGCGCGGAGTGAGCTCATTGCGCTTCATCTCGTTCGGATCCCAGCGCCACAGCTCGATGACCAGGGTCTTCAGGCGCTTCGGCTCCATGGCGAGCACCTTGGCTGTAAGGAAGTCGGCCTCGAAGCGTCCGAGTCCCGGCGCGGCGAGGTTGAAGGCGGAGAGCTTCTGCCCGCTCTCGACCCAGACCGCGCGCATCTCGCGCGGAGCGAAGGATCGATACAGCCGGCTCGAACCGATCATCACGACGTCGTACTCGTCCGCGTGTTGCTCGAAGTAGAGCCACTTGTCGGCCACCCCGGAGCCGCCGGGCCAGGGCAGCGGCGCGCGTTGCAGCGCGGAGATGCCGACGAAGCTGGCGAGCGCTAGTAGTAGGTGAACCAGGCGAGACATGCTGAAGAAGGTTACTCCGATCCGGCCCGGGAGCGGATGCTGGCATGCCAAAGCCGAAGCCCGCGAGCGGGTAGAGAATCTCGATTAGCGCCGTCACAGCGCCGTCTGGGCTCGATCCCGCACGCGGAGAACTCCCGGCTGCCTCGACCTCGACTCGAAAACCGAGCCTTCCCAATTGCTCTGTCGCAGTTCCTGGTAGGTTGCCGTAAGCGCGGTTCGTCTCGCGCCGAAGCGAGACTCGCGGATCCCTCCGAAGCAGTTGCTGGGACCGATTGGCCGGTAGGTTCGAGAAGTGACCATGAAGAAGATTGTGAAGCTGGTGGCGTTGGCTCTCTTGGCGGCGTCCTGTCAGGTCGAGGAGCGCTCGGTATCCGCATCGTCGTACGTTGGCGGTGGCGAGTCCGCCGAAGTATCGAGCGAGATGGAGCAGAAGCAGCCCGTGGCCGACGCGCGCGCGACCTTCGCGGGCGGCTGCTTCTGGTGCATGGAGAAGCCCTTCGAAGAGGTGCCCGGCGTGACAGCGGTCGTCTCGGGCTACATCGACGGCCATGTCGAGAATCCGACCTACAAGGCGGTCGGGACCGGGAGGACGGGCCACACCGAAGCGATCGAGATCGCCTACGACTCGTCGATCGTGAGCTATGCCGACCTGCTGCAGATCTTTTGGCGGCAGTTCGATCCGACCGACGCCGGAGGCTCGTTCTTCGATCGCGGCAGTCAGTATCGGTCGGGTGTCTACTACCACGACGAGGTGCAGCGCGTCGCAGCAGAGAAGTCGAAGACCGAGCTCGCTGCATCCGGTCGATTCGCCAAGCCGATCGCGACCGAGATCAAAGCCGCGACCAAGTTCTATGCGGCGGAGGAGTATCACCAGGACTTCTACCTCAAGGATCCGGACCGCTACTACGGCTACCGCAAGGGCTCGGGGCGCGACGCGTTCATCGACAAGCACTGGGGCGCGGAGCGCAAGTACAAGATCAAAGGAGGCACTGCCAAGGGCGGGAGTGCGAACGGAACCGCGAAGGCGGCGAGCGAACCTTGGAAGACCTTCAAGAAGCCCTCCGACGAGCAGCTGCGCAAGATGCTGACGAGCATTCAGTACAAGGTCACGCAGCACGAAGGCACGGAGCGTCCGTTCGAGAACGAGTTCTGGAACAACAAGAAGCCCGGGCTCTACGTCGACATCGTCTCGGGCGAGCCGCTCTTCAGCTCACGCGACAAGTTCAAGTCGGGCACCGGCTGGCCGAGCTTCACTCGACCTGTCGTCGAGGAGAACCTCCAGTTCGACACCGACCAGAAGCTCGGGTATACGCGCGACGAAGCGCGAAGTCGCTACGGGGACTCTCACCTCGGCCACGTGTTCAAGGACGGACCGAAGCCCACCGGCTTGCGCTACTGCATCAACTCTGCGGCGCTTCGGTTCATTCCGAAGGAAGAGATGGCCGCCGAGGGCTACAGCAACTTCCTCACCGAGGTCGAGTAGCTCGATCTTCGAGCGCTCGCAGCAAGTACGCCTCCCATGACTTCGACGCCGCGAGTGATCAGCCTCTTGCCCTCCGCGACCGAGATGGTGGCGGCGGTCGGCATGCAATCGAGCCTCGTCGGGGTCTCGCACGAGTGCGACTACCCCGCGGGCGTGGTCGGGCTGCCGATCATGACACGCACGACTCTGCGCAGCCTGCCGAGTAGCGCGGATATCGACCGAGATGTGCGCAAGCTCATCACCGAGGTGTTGGCGGTCTACGAGCTCGAGCTCGACCGACTGAGGGACGCCAAGCCCGACGTCATCGTGACTCAGGATCTGTGCGATGTGTGCGCCGTCTCCTACGACGATGTCTGCGCCGCGGCGCGGGAGCTGGGCAATCCGAAGCTCGAGATCGTCAATCTGCACCCGAAGGTGCTCGCGGACATTTGGAACGACATTCGACGCGTGGCGACGGCGCTCGGTCGGGAAGCGGAAGCGACGGCGGTGTTGGATGAGATTGATCGACGCGTCGAGGCGGTGCGTGAGAGAGCGAGCACGGCCCCGAACCGTCCCGATGTGCTTACGATCGAGTGGCTCGATCCCGTCATGGTGGGAGGGACGTGGATGCCAGAGCTCGTCGAGCTGGCTGGCGGAAACGCGCTCGTCACTTCACCTGGTGACCACGCGCCGACGCTGGGTATCGATGCGCTGCGAGAGCTCGCGCCCGAGGTTGTCATGTTCAAACCCTGCGGCTTCGACCTCGAACGATCCAAGACCGAACGGCACGTGATCGACACGCTCCTCGCCGAGACGACCTGGCCGGCGACAGCGGCGGGCCGCGTCTACCTCGCCGACGGGAACGCCTACTTCAATCGCCCCGGCCCGCGCATCGTCGACTCGCTCGAGATTTTGGCCGCCTGCATGCACAGCGAGCTCTTCGAAGATCTCGCGAGAGCTCACACCGGCGCGTTCGAAAAGCTCCGCTAGTCAGGCGGCGGGCAAGCGAGTGAGCGCGACCCTACTTCGAGGGCGTCTGGCCTTCGACGGCGGGCTTCTTCGGGCCGTAGCTCTGAAGAATCTTGCGGACCATCGGCTTGCAGCCACCACAGCAAGACCCGGCCAGGCGCGCGGAGGTGCCGCCCGCAGTAGCGGAGTGACCAGACGCGGCTCGTTTGAGGTCGCGGTCGGTGATGGCGAGGCAGTGGCAGACAATCATGGTCGGTGGAGGGTTCTAGCTCGGGTGGGCTCAATGAGACTGAATCTCAATATCGACTTCCAGAGGCGCGAACTTTAACCCCCTCCAGGCAAGTTGGCGAGACCAGAATCCGGTTTTTTGACCCGAAAAATGACCACTCATTCACCTCTTCATTCCCCACGGAGCCCCCGGAACCGAGCTGCCGGGCTAGGGTTGAACGGGCTCGCCCAATCCGGCCCCAGGATTCGGGCTCCCAGAGCCCCGCGACCCGCCTCACGACCGCATGAAATCCCTCCTTCTGCCCCTCCTCGTCGCTGCGGCCCTTCCGGCGGTCTCTGCAGCCCAAGTCCAAAAATCCCCCTTCACCGAGCCTGACCAGCGCCGCCTGCAGCCGCAGCACGTGGCCGGCTACCCGGGGACCAGGCCGACCAATCCGCGCCCCAACATCGTCCTGATCCTCGCGGATGACATGGGGGTCGACTTGACGAGCACCTACGCGGAAGGGACCTCGCCGGCCTGCACGCCCGCGATCGATAGCCTGGCCGCCAACGGGATGCTCTTCCGCAACGCCTGGACGAACCCCGTCTGCTCGCCGACGCGCGCTGCGATCATGACGGGTCGCTATGGATTCCGAACGGGCATCGGCACGGCACTCACTGGGCAGAGTACCGGGCTCCTCTTGAGCGAGACGACGCTCCCCGAGGTGCTCGAGGACTACGAATCGACGGTCGTCGGCAAGTGGCACCTGGCTGGCGGTCAAGATGACCTGCACCCGAACGCAACAGGCTTCGACCACTTCGCGGGCGTTCTCACGGGAGGCCTCGGGAACTACTTCCAGTGGAACAAGACCGTCAATGGCATCACGAACCAGACGACGACCTACGCGACGACCGACACGGCCAACGAGGGCATTGCAGCGATCACGACCATGGCCGAGCCCTGGTTCCTGTACATGAACTTCAATGCGCCGCACACGCCCTTCCACGTGCCGCCCGCGCCGCTCTGCCCGACCCCGTTTTGTCCGAATCCCTTCTGCGACAACCTGGGCGCGAATCCCTCGAGCCCGGATCTGGCCAAGGCGATGGTGGAAGCGCTCGACTACGAGCTGGCGCGCTTTCTCGACGCGCTGGCCGGTGTCGACCCGAACGCCTGGGTGATCTTCATGGGTGACAACGGCACGCCCGCGCAGGCGAGCGAAGCGCCCTTCGCCTCGAACCATGCCAAGGGCTCGGTCTACGAGGGTGGGGTCAACGTTCCTTTCATCGTACGGGGCCCGGGAGCCGTGGTGGGGGAGACCGCGGCCTTGATCTGCTCGACCGACCTCTTCGCGACGATCGCCGAGCTCGCGGGCTACCAGACTTCGGCCGAAGACTCGGTCTCGATGGTGCCCGTGTTCAGCACCCCGGAGCTGTCGATGCGCAGCATTCTCTACACGGAGATCTTCGCCCCCAACTCGCCGATGGTCGTGACACGCCACGACCGCGCCGTGTTCGACGGGCGCTACAAGCTGATTCGCCGCATCGGAGTGATGGATCAGTTCTATGACCTGCAGGTGGATCCGTTCGAGACGGACAACCTGATTCCGGGGCTGACGCAGGTTCAAGCACAGGCGCGTCAAGCGCTGCGCGCGGAGCTCGTGGCGCTGGGCGTGGACTGAGCTCGAAGCCGTAGGGAGTCCAGAGTCACCACTCGGGCAGCCGGGAGCGCTATGCTCACGCCGGTTTGAACTCTCCCGATCAGGACCAGAGCGGAGCGACTCCTCCCGACTCGAAGAATCACCTCAGCCGCCACCAGGGTCTCGTTCGCCGGACGATGCTCGTCTCCGTGCTGACTCTGGTCAGCCGCATCCTCGGGTTCGTTCGCGAAGCGGTCGCGGCGCTGATCTTCGGCGACAAGTCGGCGATCTTCGACGCCTTCATTACCGCCTGGCGAATCCCGAACCTGTTCCGGCGCTTCCTCGGCGAAGGTGCGATCTCGACGGCACTTCAGACCCGGCTCGCGGAGGTGGACACGGACCACGGCGACGAAGCGGGGCGACAGCTCTTCTGGCGTACCGTCTCGCTGGTCACGCGTCTCTTGCTCATCGTCTCGGCAACGATGATGGTCGCGGCGGCCTTCATGCCCAACCAGATGCCGGTAACCGGCTGGAACTGGTTGGGCGCGGATCCCGAACCGGTGCGCGAGCTGGCGATTCGCGTGATGCCGTTCGTGATCTTCATCTGCCTGTCGGCGCTCGCCGGTGGTGCGCTGCAAGTGCGCGGCCACTTCGCGACACCAGCGCTGGCGCCGGTGATCATGAACGTCTGTTGGGTGGGGACTCTACTCTTCATCTTCGCGCGCTTTGCGGTCGAGGGGCAGGCGCCGACCGACCCCGCGAAACAGCTGGAGATGGCGCGCGTGCTCGCTTGGGGCGTGCTAGTCGCCGGCGCTCTGCAGCTCTTCGTTCAGGTGCCGGCTCTCGGGCGCCATGGACTCCTTCGCGCCAAGCCCGGCTCGACGGCCGGAATCGGTGCGAGCGAGCTGATCCGGGGCGCGAGAGACGTGATCGCTCGCAGCGCTCCGCTGGCGCTCGGCGCGGCTGTCTATCAGATCAATGTGCTCTCGGACGGTCTGATGGCGGAAGGCCTGTTGCCCGATGGCGGCCCGACCGCGCACTACCTCGCGAATCGCGTTCAGCAGTTTCCGCTCGCTCTGATCGCCGTGGCCGCGACGAGCTCGGTCTTCCCCGCGCTCAAGATCCTGGGCCACAAGGGCGAGCGCGATGAGCTGCGTCAGCTGCACGACCGGACGCAGCTCGGCGTCGCCTTCCTCGCGCTCCCGGCAGCAGCGGGACTCTTCGCCCTCGCCGCACCGATCACGAGCGCCCTCTTCGAGCACGGCTCCTTCACCGCGGAAGGAGTCGAGCGCCAAGCCGCCGTCTTGCGCATGCTCGCCTTCGCGCTCTTGCCCGCCGGCGCCGTCGGTCTGACGAGCCGCAGCTACTACGCGATGGGCGACTTCAAGACGCCGGTGCGCATCTCGATCTGGATGCTCGTGAGCAACATCCTGCTCAACCTTCTGTTCGTCGTCGGCTTCGACATGGATGCCGATGGCCTCGCGCTCGGAACGGTGATCTCGAGCTGGGGCAACCTCTTGCTCTTGCTCCCCGGTCTCGTCGGTCGACTGGAGCTGCCGGGCTCGGAACCAGGTGTCCTCAAACGATTGATGGTGCAGCTGACAGCGGCCGTTCTGTCGGGCGCCTCCTCCTTCTATGTTCACAGCGCGCTCGAAACGCAGACGGACCTCATCGCGCTCGCTGGTGGCATCGCGACCGGCGCCGGTGTCTACGCGCTCGCGGCTCTCGCCTTGCGCATGCCCGAAGCTCAGTCTTTGTTGCGCCGACCACGCCGCTGACAGCGAGTTTACGGGCCTTTACCGGGCAGCAACGTCGGACTTCCTATCATGCTCGGGCCAGGCGCCGTCGCGTATTCAGCTGATCGAGAGGTAGTTCTATGTGGTTAGGTTCCGCAACGCTGATCGCGCTCGCTCGGCTCTACCGAGGTCGGAAGTCCCAATGATCCCCGCGAACTCATCGGCGCTGAAGAGCGTTCGGGCATTCCTGGTCTCGAGCCTCGCACTGCTCGCCTTCGCGGCGCCCGCGGCTGCCGTTCAAGACGCGTCCGTCGAGTCGCGGCGCGAGGCGATCCTCGAATTGGCGGAGAGGTTCGCGTCGGTGGTCTGGACGGCGGAAGAGCGGCACTTCTTTCACGGCGAGGACGAGCGCGGAGTGCGCATCGACACACCGGACGTGGCGCTCGACGAAAAGGGCTTCAAGGTTGGGCCGGGCAACGTCGGGATGCCCTACTGCTGGGGCGGCTTCACGAGTCTGGACTCCTTCGAGTCAGAGCTGGCGGACAGCCGGTGGGCGGGGCACGTCCCGAAAGGCGGCAACGCGATGGGCAGCGACAAGACCATCGGGGTCGACTGTTCGGGCTTGGTCTCGCGCTGTTGGAATTTGCCCGCCAAGCAATCGACGCGCTCACTCGGCGCGTTGTGTTACGAACTCGACGACTACGACGAGCTCATGCCTGGCGACATCGTGAACCGGTTCGACTCGCACGTCGCGATCTTCACGGGCTGGGCGGATGAGGAGCGCACGAAGATCAAGGTGATTGAGGCGGCTCGATTGCGGGTCGAGCGGTCGGTCTACGAGGTTGCCGTGCTGCGAAAGAATGACTTCCTGCCGATGCGCTACAAGCCGCTCGACGAGCGTTGGTGGCCCATGCCGGCAGCCCCTGATCCAGAGGCGCTGAGTCCGCGCGCGCAGGGACACTTCGATCGCGAGGTCTCGTTCAACGTGGAGACCTCGCTGCTGCCGCTCTCGTTCCGCAAGGGAGAAATGGCCGAGGGGACCTGGGTTCGCTACGCCGCCGCGGAAGACGGGATGCGAGGTCCGTCGGTGAGCTGCACGTGGATGGCCGTCAGCTCGACCGAGCAGGCACTCACTCTTCAGCGGCGGCTCCACGTTGGAGCGGACACCCTCGACACGGGCGCGACTCTGATTCTTGACGAGCACTGGTCGCAGCTGCTCAGCACCTTCGGGAACTTCTCCGACCCGCTCCAAGACCTGGAAGTCGTGAGCCAAGAACACGAGTACGGCACCTACCGCTCCGGCGACAAGAAGCTCGTCGCCCGGCGCATGCAGGCGACGATCCGCGGCAAGCTGCTCTCGAGGAGCACGCTCTACCCGATCGAGCTCTCACTCGACTGCGTCATCTCCGATGACGTTCCGCTGCTCGGAATCTGCAAGGCGGACATGGTCCTCGAGATCGACTACGGCGGCGAGGGGGCGAAGAGGATGACCGGCCGCGCGCAACGAAGCTACGAGCTGATCGACTTCGGTTCGCAGTGACCCCATCTTCTCGCGGGCCGCGGAGTCGTTCTTCGACGTCAGTGGCAGCGTCTGTCGAATAGGGGAATATCGGGGCCACCATCGACACCGAAAGGGCCAGGAAGGTTCAGAACGCCTGTCGCTTGTCGCGCAACGAAGGCTTCGCCTATTCATGAGTCCCGGCGAAGTTCGCAAGAGACGAACAGAGCCTCGTCCAGACGGCGAACTGAGAGATTCGCTTGGACGCGAAAACTTCGAATTCGAGACTACAACCAAGGAGAGACCGATGAAGCGACGATCTAGTCAGCATTACCAGGCAAGCTCGGGAGTGTCGATCGACGGCGGACGAGTGCGCGCTGCTCCGAGACAGAGGAGTCGAAAAGCGCCTCACGAAGTCACGCGCGGGAGGGCGAGCATCGCGCTGAGCCTGGCCTTCGTGCTCGCGATGTCGGTGTCCGCGTGCAAGTTGACGCAGAACCCAGACGGCGGATGGACAGGTGAGTTTGCTCCCGACATGGTCATTCAGGCGATGACAATCAAGAGCGCGCATGATCAGTTGTACGTGCTCTGGCAATCCTGTCTGTCCGGCGCTTGGAAACGGCCGTGTACACGCGAAGAAATTCGAGATATCAAGAGTAGCTACGACAAACTGACCGATCTCCTGAAGCTAAAGGGCTTCTTGCCTCGAACCTCCTGAAGACTCCTTAAGAGACTCGCTATTCACTAGATCGATTCGAACGGAATGCGGCTAGGTACGCGAACAATGCGCCTGCCGGAGCGATGGGAGCGAAACCATCGCGGCTGATCGAGCCACGTGAATGGCGAGTTTCTAAGGACTGGCGCGACGAAAGCGCCCCCGAGGAATCGTCCGAGAGCGGCTAGAGCGCCGTTGTGTCGCGGCGCAGCTTCCGGCCACTTATACTCCTCGAAGCTCGAATGAAGATCAGACCATCAATGGGAGTTAATCCGGAATGATACCGAAAGCGCTAGTCACTGTTGCTGTTGTCCTCGGCATACTTTCTGCGCTATGGCTCATCGACGGATGGAGCGAGCCCGAGATCTGGGATTCGCAGGCGGGTGCGAGTACGCACGCTTCTAATCCATCTGACCACTCGCAGCGCGAGGGCAACCGATCGACCGGGGCTGTCGCAGAAGCCGAATCGGACAGCGCGGAAGCGAAGGTGGTGGAGGACCCTCTATTCGCGGAGGACGATTGGCCGCCGGTCTTCGAAGGTCCTGAGGACTTGGAGAAGTTCGTCGAGTGGATGCGAGGCTTGAGCGAAGCAGAACTCTTGCGTCTCACGAACGCGGAGTTCAATTTTAATGGTAGCCCGCTAATCGATTTGCTTCACAGCCTCGAAGGCGAGTGGGTCGTTTCGACTCTCGGCCGATTGGCCGTGGGTGAGGATCAAACACTCTTGAAGTCGGTCCTGGTGGAGGGGCTGTGCGGCGGAGTTTCTTTCGAGCGTTATGACGATGAAGAGTTTCTGCCGATCCTCTCGACTTTGCTGATCGAGTTTTCGAACGACGAGCTCGATCCGTACGGGGTCGGCATCGATATTGTCGACAGTTCTTTCTCGTCCTGCCTGCGCCGGGGAGTTGACTACCCGGGTTTCGCGGAACCCTTCCTCGTGAAGTCGGACAACACCGCGCTGCTCATTTCTGGCTATTCGTTCATGGGAGGCTTCGCGGGTTCCGAGGCCGTGATGGCGGACGCGCTTGCGACCCACCCGAATGCTGGCGCACGATTAGGCGCAATGACGGGAATCGGATTCTCCGTCACCGCTGGATTGATGCAGCCGGAAGATGCGACACGACTCGGGCTGCTCGCACTGGAGACGGAGGCTGATGAGCAGTGCAAGGACTACATCTTTGCGATGCTCGCCAAGGATGGCGGAGAATCAGGACGCCAAGTTTTGGAGGAAATGATCGCAGCGCTCGATGTCGAGAACATGGGCCGCGCCGCGAAGCTCTTGGCGACGTCGGGAGATCCCGAGTCGACTTTGATGCTGATCGAGCAAGCGCTCGCACGTGAAGACCTTGACGATGTCGCGCGTACGGATATGTACATCGCCTTGGGCGCTTTGCCGGGGAGTGACGGAGCGCAGAAGCTGATCGACATCGTGGCCGACGGAGAGCGGTCCGCCGAAGATCGCGCGGCGGGACTCAAGGGGCTCTGGAACTCGGAGCTGAACGGGGAGATGGCGCTGACTCTGCAAGATGTCGTGCTCGCAGAGGGCGATCCCGCTGTTCGCGTCGAAGCCTTGCGCCTATTAAACTCGGGAGCTGGCCCGCTCGGAGACCTGGACGTTCGCGATCTCGCCAGTCTGGACGCCGATCCAAGTGTGCGGTCAGAGGCCATTGTCCAAGCGTCGATGGAGCCGAGTGCGGACACTCGAGACTGGTTGGAAGAGCGAATGGCGTCGGATTCCTCCGTCGAGGTCAAGGCGGCCGCGCTCGGAGCACTCGTGATGCACGCCCACTACGCGGGAGGTGGCGACGCCGTGTCGACCTACCTCAATCGAGCGGGCTCCCTTTCAAAAGATCCCGAAGTCCAAAGGATGATTCAGCGGGGAAGGGATCTGGTTTCCAGCCACGACTCGCGGTCGGTCGAGCTGGGGCTCGCCGAAGACGCGCGAATCTTCAGCAAGATCGCAAGCGTGACCGACGGGGTCACCAGCCGAAGCTTCGAGAGGCAGAGCCAACAGCTCTACAAAGTGATCGCAGCCTTGCGCGCGGCTTCGCAGTAGCTGGGCTTATGCGGGTTCGGTATCCCACATTCGCCGCTCCTCGAACATCGCGTCGAGCTTCTTGGGCGCCTGATCGCGGTAGCTCTCGTCGAGCCACTCCTTGAAGAGCTCGGTCGGAATGTCGCCCTTCACGATCGTGGCCGTCACCCAACTCCACTTGCCGAGGCCGTACCCGGTCGGCGTGGTGAACGGAAGCTCGAGCGCCTTGGCGGAGGTCTGCTTCAGCTTGCAGGAGATCGAGAACGGTTTGCCCGGCACGCTCAGGTAGGCAAAAGTCTTGTCCTTGACCGCGAGGTCCTTGTGGTCGGGCCAGGGACTCTTGATGTGAGCGCCGGGATAGGTGAGCCCGTACTCGCGGAGCTCGGTGGCGGCGGCATCTGACTTCTTGCTCATGTCGGCGGGGGGGCGGCGGCCAATCAGCGTAGTGTCCTTGAGTACGGGTCGATGTGGAAATGCGTCCAGCTCAGTGAACACGGATCTCCCTTTTTGACTAGTGTGGGATGCGAAACCGTTGCGCCAGATTCGCCATCGGTACAATTACGCTCGTTAGCTTCGGAGAAGGGTGGAAGAGATGCTCGTCCTATCGCTCGCACTGGCCTTGGTCCCCTCGGCCTTCACTCAGGAGTCGAAGCCGATCTTCGCCCCGGCCAGCGCGAACTTGGAGGTCGCGAAGGACGCTTCCCTGCTTCAGCTGCTGGAGTCCTACGCCGGGCTCACGGACCAGCGGCTCGTGATCGAGGACGACGTGCGCGGTCGCCTGGCGAAGCAGAGCCTCGATCTGTTGCAGGACGCTGTCGTTCCGAAGGAACGCGTGCAAGGTTTTGTCGAGGGGTTCTTGGTGGATCGCGGCTGCGGAATGGTTCTGGGTGGCTACGTCAACGGAGTCTGCGTCTACGACGACGAGTCCGACGAGCTTCCGGGTGTCCTTGAGTACGTCGAGTGGCAAGGGAGACGTTCGGACGAGCTAGCACGGCACCCCGCGCTCTTGATTCGTCGCGACCTCTATCCCTATCTCGCCAGCGAAGTCGCCCTCTTGTCTCGCTTTCTGATGCGCAACTCTCGACTGGAAGGAGTCGAGTTCGACGAGAACTCCGGCAGCGTCTCGGCCTGGGGATGGTCGTCTCATATAGAGAGAATGAATCGCTTCGTCTCGAAGTGGAGCCAGCCCCGCGGAGAGGCGATGGAAATACTCTCGAATGCGAATGCCGGGGAGCGGCTCGATTCGGAGGTCATGGGGAAAGCGCTGGTTCTCGAAGCCAATACAGCGAGCCTGTTGAAGCTGGTCCGTCGCTGCTTCGAACACGCCGGTCTGAACATCACGATGTCGCCAGAGGTGCGAGCCGAGATCGAAGAGCGCAGAAACGGCCTGCAGGAGAGCGTGACCGTCGCTGCTGAGGACGTGAGGGAGTTTGCGGAGACCCTTTTGCTGATCAACGGGTTCGGAGTTCGGGAGCTGCAGTCCGGGTCTTCCGCTCTCCTTGCGATCGACGAAATCAGTCGTGGCGAAAGCGATGATCACTGGGGTTTGCGCTCATTCCGAAGTCCGGTCCTGACTCGTGCGACGGGTTCGGCGACTCAGTGCACCGCTGTCCTCGACGTGGGCGACTTGGAAGGGAGACTTGTACCCGCGACGATGCGTCCGTTTCTACGCAGGAGCGATTCGATCACGCTGCTCTCATCCGAGCGGCGTCTTTTCATCGCGGGGGGCGGGCTCCAGGTCAAAACCCTGGCACGGCTATTATCCACCTTGAACGATGCGGCCAGGGGAACTGCGGACTTCGCGAAGTTCGCACTGGAGTACGACGAGTTGATGCCGAAGCCGGAGGCGGATCTCGTGTTCGACCAAATGGAGCCGAGCCTACTGGATTTGGTGTGCCGGTACTTCGAATCGAACGAGGCTGTGCTCTGGGTCGACTGGCTCGACCTGCATGAACTGAAACGAGTGCCGATTACGTCTGTTCCGCTGCGCATCCCGAAGGAGGAGGCTCGCGCCATTCTTTCTCGGCAGCTCTATAGCAAGCGATTTAGCTTGTCGAGGTTGCCCACGACACCACCTGTTGTATTGCTCTCTACATATGGTGAGCCGACTTTCAACTCGATCGTCGACGCCGATCAACTGACCGCTTTCGACGAGTTCTCACCCCTGCAGGTCGCGACGATCGTGGTGTTGGAGAACAGTTCTCGTCAGGTTCCGGCTTACTCGATAATCGCGTGCGACGATTTCAGCAATCAATCCATCGGGACCACGGGAAGCGCCAACACTCTCCTGATCCGCGGCCCGATCTCGTTCGTGAAGCCCTATGTTGAGGAGCTGCGCCAGCAAGACCGAGCTGGTGAATTTTCATTCGAAGCCTGGAAGGCTTTACGTGAGCGGATGGACGCCAGGAGGTCCTCCGAAGACTGAGCTCGCGGCCCTATCGCTTCGTATTTCGCTACGACACGTACGTCTTGAGCGCGAGCGTCACCCACGTCGCCTCGCTATCGGACTCTTTGCGTCCGCTTGCGCGGCTCTTCGCTATCGTGTCCCACATGCGAATCGAATCTCTTGTCTCTCTGTCCGTGCTCGGCGTTCTTGCACTCTCGCTTCCCGTTTCGGCGCGAACGCAGGACGCGCTCCCGTCCGCGGACGCGGAAGTGACCGCTGCCGAGCTTCGGCACCACGTCGAGTTCTTGGCGAGTGATGAGCTGGCCGGGCGCGCGACGGGGAGCCCGGGCCTCGAGCGAGCGGCCGACTACTTGGCGAGTTCGTTCGAGCGCGCCGGGCTCGAACCCGGTGGCGACGACGGGACCTTCTTGCAGGGTCTGGTCATGACGCGCGTCGTGCACTCGAAGGTCCCCGAGCTGAAGGTCGTGCTGGTGGATGGCTCGGAGTACGAAGCGCTCTTCGGCCGCGACTGGGACTACTCGGTTCGCGGCGAAGCGAAGTCGACCGGAGTTCTCAGCTTGCTGCACGTGCGCTCACTCGAAGAGCTTCCGGAGGCGAGCGACGGGAAGCGCGCGCTCCTGCTCGATGGCAGTCGGCGCGAGCGCGGCGAGTGGTTGACGGCGCGCGAGATGGGTTCCGGAGAAGACTGGGGCATGTATCTGCGCATCGGCTCGAAGCGCGAGGGCAAGGTGCGCACCGAAGTGCCGCGCTCGTCGATGCGGGTCAAGGAGGGCGACTCTAGCGGCACAGATCCGTGCGACATGGTCCGCGTCCGCGGCGGATTGCTCGAGGCGATCAAGGAGAACCGAGTGAGCACGCTCGAGCTGCGCGTCTTTGCGGAGGAAGAGCTCACCCGCGATCAGAACGTGGTCGGCGTGCGACGGGGCGTGGGGACGCCGGAGAATCCCGAACTCGCTGACGAGACCATCGTCTTGAGCGCACACATCGACCACATCGGCGTGAAGTCCGAAGGCGCCGAGGGCGAAGACCTGATCTACAACGGCGCGGATGACGATGCTTCCGGTGTTGCGGCGGTGCTCGCGATTGCGGACGCACTCGCTGAGGGGCCGCCGCCCGCGCGCACGCTCGTCTACCTGCTCGCGACGGGGGAAGAGATCGGACTGGTCGGCACCAACTGGTACCTCGATCACCCCGTCGTCCCGCTCGAGTCGACGGTCTGCAACCTCAACTTCGAGATGGTCGGCCGCCCCGACGACCTGGTCGGCGGTTCGGGCCGGCTCTGGCTCACCGGCTACGACAAGACGAACCTCGGCCCGCTCTTCAACGGCGCCGGCCTGACGATCGTGGCCGACCAGCGCCTCGACCAAAACTTCTACCAGCGCTCCGACAACTACGCCTTCGTGAGGCGCGGCGTGATCGGGCAGACGCTCTCCTCCTACAACATGCACGAGGACTACCACCATGTGACCGACGAGGCCGACACCCTGGACTACGAGCACATGGAGGTCGCCGTTCAGTCATGCGTGGAAGTCGTGCGATTGCTCGCGAGCGGTGAGGTCACACCGACCTGGAGCGAAGAGCAGGGCGACTAGAGTTCGCTCCGCGAGATGAACTTACTCGGCCGAGTCATCAAGGTACTGGGACTCGTACTCTTGGTACTGGCGGTTGGGTTCGCGCTGCGCGCCGCGCTCTCGGTGGAGTCGACGTCGGCCGATCTCGCGACCCCGACAACCGCGGAAGTTCCGGAGAGCGAGCCAGCTGAGCCCGCGGGTCTCGTCCGACCGAAGGACGCGAGCAGAGCAGTCGAAGCGGTCGCCGAAGAGGGACGAGTGGCGCTCGAGCCGTCCGCCGTTCCCGAAGAGCCGTCCGGCAGTATTCACGTGCGCGTTGTAGATCCGAACGGCGTTCCGCTTGGCGGCGTGCCCATCCTCCTTGCGGCTACCGAGGAGATGAACCCCTTTCCCAAAGTGGTCGAAGAAGCGCTGACGAGCGAGAGCGACGGCATCGCACGACTCTGGACCCGCCGGGGTACGCAGTCGGTTCCAGACGGATTCGCGATCGTGGTCTCTGTGGAGGTGCCTGTCGTTCCGCGCATCGAGGCTGTGCTCACCGAGGTGTTACCAAGGGCAGGCGAGCCCCCGCTCATGATCGAGTTCGTGCTCGATGAACAGGCCGCGCGCTGGCTCTGGCCGCTGCGTGTTCAGCTCGTCGATGCGAACAACGATCCGCTCATCGGCGAGCAGTTGGCGTTTCGCTTGTACACGGACAAGAGGGTCAGCTCAAAATTGGGTAGAGCAACGACGACCAAGCCTGACGGCGTCGCCACATTCTCGCGCGATCTCCAGCGAAAGCAGATTCCGTTCTTCCGCCTGATGCATGTCCCGCCCTCGTTCGATGTGACCTTTTCGGATTGGCTCGGTTCCGCAGTTCACGTCGAAGTGCCCAGCGAACCGTCGAACGAAACCTTCAGGCTCGAAGTGCCGCCGACCGGGGTTGTAGAGGTGCACATCCTCGAAGCGGATGGTACGCCCTACCTTCCACCGACTCGAGTGCACATTGCCGGACGGGTTCGAGGCGAGCCGACGCCCCTTGCGACTAGCGGGTTGTCGAGCGAAGCCGGGATCGCAAGGTTCGAGCTCGTCGCACTCGATCTAGAGCTAGATATTACGGCGACTCCCGAGGACATCGGCGAGCGCGGTGCACTTTCTCGCGCGGTCGGACCCGTCCAGCAAGGCCAAGTCGTAGTTGTTGAACAGCGGCTCGGAGAGAGACGCAAGCTGTTCACGGGGCGATTGCTCGACGGAGCCGGCGAACCGCGCGCGAACATGCCCTTTGGCTTTTCAGTGGATTCGATGGATAGCCAATTGTCGCCCGCGCCGGGCCCTTACCGTCCAAACGAGTCGTTCTACTCGACAGACGATGAGGGGCGCTTTCGAGCGCGGAGACCGGAAGCGCTGACTGGCCATGCCGCGACGGTTCAGTTCCGCGATCAAGCACCCACTCATGGACCGACTGCGGAATGGACCCCGAGCTTCGCGGTTCGCGAAGTTCCCCCGACGGACTCGGGCGCTGATGTCGTCGATCTTGGCGACATCGAGCTGAGCGATGTCCCAGTTCTCGTGTCGGGGACGGTCGTCGATTGGGATGGGCAGCGCGTTCCCCACGCACGAATCCACGTTCGCTACCCGGTCGGTGAGGGCGATGATCGACAGTGGTACAACTTCAATCTCGCGAGGGCGACAGGCTCCTCGCTGTTGAGCGCAGATGCGAAGGGGAACTTCGAGTTGCGTGGTCTGCAGCCGCTCGACATGCTCGAGTTGATCGCGAGAAGGAAGGGCTTCGGCACCTCGATAGCAACACCGGTCGTGCCGGGGACACAGAACCTCGAACTCGTGCTCGAACGGGAAGAGGATCTCACCAAGACACGTGGCGCCGTCTCGGGCAAGGTCGGGTTCGACGAGGGGATACCGCTGACGGACGTAAATGTCGTCTTGAGTGGCGAAGGCACGGAGAGAAGCACGTGGGCGTTCGGCGGAGTCTTCTCGTTCGATGCGGTGAAACCGGGTATCTACACCCTCGGCATGGTGGCGAGCAACGACAGCTCCGCCGAGTATTCCGTGTGCACTGTCGACGGCATTGCAGTCCGCGCGGGGGAGGAGACTCGCCTCGCGGACATCGATTTGCGGGGAGCGGTGCGCCTGCTCTCGTTGCGTTACGAAACCGAGAACTTGAAACCCTACGGCAACAAGAGCGTGCAGCTCCGGGTCGTGGATACACGGGAACTCATCAGCAGCCGCACGGACGAGAACGGGCGAGCGAGTTTCATCGTCCGATCGGAGCACCTCGTCTTCGAGTTGTTCGAGGGCGAGTTCGAGCGTGACGAGATCGGCTGGTCCGAAGCCGAGCAGACCGTCATTCTCCGCGCACGCTGAAGTGGCCGGACCAGATCTGGGGTGAAGCGCCGAGCTTACGGAAGGTTACGACCGGCTCGCGTTGAGGTTGATTCGAGGGGGCGTTCATTACGGAGAGGGATCGGTCCGCTTCAATTTCTTGGCAGGTGTCGTTGAGCGGGGCATGGTGGTCAGCGCTCGAGTGCTCTCTCGCTCGCCACGATCCTCTACCCATCCAGAGGGAACTCCAATGAAGCTCACGTACCTGTCTCTCGCGCTCCTCTTCGGCACAGCCTGTGCCGTCGGCGTGACCGAGGAGCCAGAATCGCAACAGGCGCCCGAAGCCTCGCTCGCCCCTTCGCTTCTGGCCGCGGTCAGTCTCGCGTTTCCGATGGATGGAGAGGAGGCGAGCGTCGATGCTCGCTTCGGAAGTTGGCGCGAAGCGGGTGGTAGTCGCGCACTCCTACTGGAAGACGGTCGCGCCGGCTGGTTCGAGGACGGCGAGCCGAAGTTCTTCCGAGTGACCTTCACGAAGACGAACGGGATCTTCGAGTCGTGGGGCCAGATCACCAACTTCGAGCTGAGCCTGGACGGCGAGCAGCTCCACGTTGTCGGCGAGGGGAAGGACCTGCGCATGAATCGACTCGAGCGCACGCCCGAGGAGTTGCGCCTGGCTCCGTACGAGCTCGCCGAGACGGTCGAAGTCACGGAAGACCTCGTGAAGGCGCTGTCCGAAGACCTGCTCCGTCGACGAAGCGAGGACCAGCGCGTGCGCACGGGCGAAACCCCGGACTGGACCGAGATGCAGCGCGTGGACGCCGACAACACGGAGTTCCTGCGCAACATCATCTTCGAGATGGGCTGGATCGACGCCACGCGCTTCGGCGCAGCGGCCAGCGACGCAGCCTTCTTGGTCGTCCAACACACGAGAGACCTGCGCCTGATGGTGACCGCGCTGCCCTTCATCGAGAAGGACGTGCGAGCCGGACGACTCGACGGACAGAACTACGCGCTCCTCTTCGATTGCAGCCAGCTCAACCTCGGCTACACGCAGCGCTACGGCTCACAACTCAGCAGCCGCGACGGCGCACACCTCTTGATGGCCTGCGAAGATATCACCCGTGTCGACGAGTTTCGCGCCGAGATGGGCATGGGCCCACTGAGCAACTACCTCGCCTATTTCGTCAAGGAAGGCGACCCGCCGATTCAGCACATCGGCGTCGGTGAGTACCGCGAATAGGAAACGCTGAAGGCGGACGCGGCTTTAAGTCGCGCGAATCCGTAAAGCGACTGGCAGCGGAGCGACCACTCCGAATCGCGAGCTACTATGTCGAAGGAGGAATCGACGTGAAGCGCAAGCATCTGATGACGCTCGGTGGAATCGCGATATTGCTGGTACTCGCCGTTGCCTGGGAGTGGGGACGAGGTGATACCGCTTCCATCGTGAACCAGGCGCCACGTGTGTCGACGCCGGAGTACGAGAGTTCGACGGAGGTTCCCGAACACGCCAGCGATCGAGAAGAGGTTGTCGCCAGTGTCGCTGCCGACGTCGAGACTGCCCCGACTCTCATGTCCGCCTATCGCGTGACCGGTCGGGTGGTGGACGAAGGGCGGTATCCCGTGATTGGAGCGAGAGTGACTCTCGCTCTCACCGGCGAGTCAGCAGCGACGGGAATCAGTGGACCGGCGGGTAGCTTCGAATTGTCGCTTCGAGTCGAGAACTCAGGCGGATTCTACTCGCATGCGGTAATCGCTAGAACGAACGACGGTCGAAGTGCTCTCGGGGTTGTTGCGATTCCCGAGGCGGAGGTAGGAGAGACTCTAGAGGTCGACGCGGGAACACTCGTACTTGGCCGTGCACACAGCCTTCGAGTGAAAGTGCGAATGGATCAAGCGCCTGCGCCAGAAGCCGACGTGTCCTTGGCAGTGGGTCACGAGCGAGTTCCGGCTGGTGAGTTCGTGACCGATTCGAAGGGGGACCTCGAGCTCTCTGGCCTTCCGGCTGGCGTTGTGCATTTGCGTGCGAAGCTGGGTGAGCACGGAGGCTACAGTTCTGCGTTCTTGCCCGAACAACACGAGGCGTTGATCGCGCTCGACCTCGTCGACGACGTCGACGTTCAGGTCATCAGTACGACCACAGGCGCCGCGCTTCCCGGCGTCACTCTGACGGTCAACGAAGAGTACTTCGCTCCTTCCGCGCTTCGATCGGACCCGACCCGATTGATGGAGGGTGAGAGCCTGCGCTCCGGCGGATGGTCGGGAGTCACGAACCCGACCGATGCGGAGGGCTTTTCTCGAATTGAGGGACTCTCGCCGGGCATGACCTATCGATTGACGGCGAGTGGCGACGGCTACAAGAGCGGGATCCGCGAGCAGGCCTCCACGGCGAAGATCCGTCACGACTCCGAATTCGTGTTGCTCGAGTTGACTCCAGAGGAGCGACGGCAATTGACCTGGCCAATCGTCTCCGGAGAGCTTCCCGTGCCGAGCGATGGAACAGTGATGCACTTTCGACATCTACAGGGGCGGTACTCGCCGAGCTGGATGCCGTCGCTACCGCAGCCTTGCTCCGTCGCCAACTCCGCGCTTTCGCTGGACGCGATTCCGAATTTGCACGAGTTCCTCGCGGTGGATCCGAACGGAGCGCTGGCTCTCGTCTCGAGTTACAGAACGGGGGACTTCGGCTCGGAGATCTCTTTTCGGAAGCCGCGTCCATTCGAAGTGCGTGTTCTGGATCCGGATGGCGCGGAGGTCGAAGGAGTCAGGGTTTGGTTGCGCCGCTCGGGCCTTCAGTTCGGAGGAGAGGAGCGGCTGACCGACGCGTCGGGGCGCGCGGTCTACGAAGGTCTCTATGGCGGACAGGCGGAGATTCACGTCCGAGCGCCGAAGGAGTCTCGATTGGGTGCGGAAGGCGGACATCGAGTCGATCTAGAGTCGGGTGAGGACGTGCTCGAGATTCGATTGGAGCAAGAGCTCGCGAGGCGAGTTCGAGGACGTCTCGCAGTGACGATAGACCGAGCGCCGAGATTGCCTGGCCGCTTTCAGTTGCGTGCGCGAGGTGGGGTCGAGATCGTGGAGGAGCTGCCCGAACGCGGCGAGCTCGTTCTCGATCTGAACCCGGAGCCGGGCGACTCGGAAATACAGGTCTGGTTGAATGCGGTGGGATTTGTCGGCGCGACTGCTGTGTTTCCGCTCCTCGACGACGCGCGTGAGTCGCTCGCATCGGTTGAGCTCGACCGCACCGCGCTCTTGATCGCCGATGTTCGGCCACCGGCCGAAGGGTACGTCCGAATTCAGGCGCAGTTCTTCGACGAGATGCTTGGCACCTGGAGCAGCCAGAGAACCGCTGCATCGATGAGGGGCCTCTCCAGAGCCAATGGTCCTGACGGCTTGTTCATCTTTTCGGAGACCACTCCGGGAGTGTGGCGAGTCCTCGACGAGCGTTCGGGACTCGCGTCGTCTCCCGTAACTCTGAACGCCGGTGATCCCGAAGCCTGGGTCGAGCTCAACCTCGCCGTTATCGAATGGGTTACCGGAACCGTTGTGGTCGACGATCCCGCAGAACTTCCACTCGCCCGCGTCTTGGCCGAAGGGTCGGAGGCTGGATCGAATTTCAAATGGCGGCCGGGACTTTGGCCCCCGGTAGGAGCTTGGGTCGCCGATGGAACCTTCAAGATCAGCGTGCCCAATGATCGCGAAACGACGCTCGTAGCCTGGCACCCCTGGCTGGTGCCCGACGAGAATTCAGGTCGCGCAACTGTGAGAGGCGGACAAGACGGAGTCGTACTGAAACTGGTCGAAGGCGATGGCTTGGTCTTACCTCAAACACAGCTCAATGCCGATCTCAAATCCATCCGCATCGCTCGCTTCGCACACGGAACCGAACCCAAAGGCGAACCGCTGGCCTGGCATCACGCAGTTGTCGAGGAAGGCGAAGTTCGTTGTTCGATCCCGCGCGGGAACTGGACATTGCTCGTCGATCCCCGGATCGATTTCCAGCCGCTCGTCTTGCACGAGGTCGCGATCGAAGGAATGACGAAGCTACCGACGGCCGAGTTCGAACGGGGATCAACTGTGCGTGTGCGTGTCTTGGTTCCGGATGGAATCGTGACTCCGCGAATCTATGTTTCGGCCAGGCCACAAGCGGCTCCGATCTATGATCGTGGTCAAAGTTCGGCTGGCGAGGACATGGTCTTGTTGCGTGGACTTGGCGCGGGCCGATACACGATCAAGATGTCGAGTCATGCGCCCTATAAGAACTACGCCGATCGAGAATTGGTGCTCGACGGGGTGACAGATGCCGAGATCGAGCTGGACCTTCGCTAGCGAGCGTCCGAGTTCCTTTGCGTAGTGCAGCAGGTCAGGCCTGCTGCACGCCGAGTGGCTTTGCGAGTGATGCGAAGGCACCTACGCCTGTTATTCGAATCGATACTTCCGTATACGCACTTGGGCGGTAGGCGTGTGCCAAGAGCACGCTACGCTTGAGCAATGGGAAAGAGACTGTGTGGCGTTCTCCTTTCGCTCTTCGTGCTATTCGCAGTACAGGAGCCCGGCGCCCTGGTCGAGACCATCGAGTTGCCGGACGGCTCGGTGGAGACCTGCGAGTATGTTCTTGGCGACGGCGACGCTCACGTTCGACACGGTGAGTACAAGCGCGTGTTCGCGGACGGCAGCACAGTCGCCGAGGAGGGCGCTTACCGCAACGGCGCCCGCGTAGGCAAGTGGCGCACCTACTTCGCGAGTGGCCGCAAACAATCGGAAGGCAGCTATCGCGGCGGACTGAAGAGTCGCGCGTGGAAGTACTTCTTCGATAGTGAAGGCAAGCCGGTACGGGCGAAGGGCAGCTACGAGAAGGGCCAACGCAGCGGCAAGTGGTCCTTCTTCCATGAGTTTGGACTGGAGAATTCTCAGGATTCGGGAACCTATCGTCTGTTCGACGACTGGTACCTGGAGGATCGAATCCGCGGCCGGGGTGAGCTCCTGCTCCGCGAGGGAAGTTCGAGTTGGGAGAAGCACGGCGCGTGGCAGTTCTCCTGGCCGAGTGGACAGACGATGATCGAGGCCACCTTCGTCAACGACGAGCTCGCGGGCGATCGGCGCTTCTATCACTGCGACGGGACCTATGATCCCAAGTTCTTCGCGGCGACTCCGGATGCGGTCGGTAGCTCGAGCGAGGGTACGCCTTCGTTGGCAGCGCTAGATCGTTTGCTGCCTCCCGCAGATCCCACACTCGCGCAAGCGATGGACCGTGCCGTCGAGACTGCGGCGGAGACACTCGATCCGGTCCTCATGGAGCAGACCTCCGCGCTCGTGGGGCAGGCGCTTCGGAGGTTGATCGAGCTCGACCTGACCGCAGCGGACGAGGTGCGGGAGTCGAAATCGTTGGTGCGAGTCATTCGAGCGCTTGCCGGCGGCCGCAGCTTCGAGGAGAGCGAGTCGATGGAGGCCCCGTCTGCACTCAGCCTCCATCGGTGGTTCAGCTTGTGGTGGCTGACCCGAGACGACCTCTTCTTCTGGCGATTGCAGCTGCAAGCGCCGCTGGAGCTCGTACCGAACGCGGCCCTCTACTCACCCGGTCTTTCCAGCACTCCATCTACCGAGAGAGAGCGCGTCGTTTCGAGCCCGGTCTTGAGTTCGGCGCTCGAGTGGCTCGCGAGGCACCAATCGCGGGATGGCAGCTGGTCGTGCAGCGCATTCAGGGAGAGCTGCGGTACGGCCACCGAGCCGGCGGCGCGGGTTTGCGCCGGCGCGGGCTACCCCGAGCACGATATCGGTGTGACCGGGCTAGCTCTGCTCGCCTTTCTGCGTGCGGGACACACCTGGAGTCGCGGAGATCACCGCAACACCGTGGCCGACGGACTCTTGTGGTTGGCCTCGAAGAGCGATTCAGACGGGCTGATTGCAGAGCGCAGCGCGATGGAGTTCATCTACAACCACGCGATCGCGACAACCGCTCTTGCCGAGGCGAGCACGTCCGGAAACGGCGGCGCCGCGCTGCGCGGTACGCTGGAGAAAGCCGTTGACGTGATCTACGAAGCGCGTGATCCGCTGGCTGCCTGGCGCTACGACTTGCCCTCGCTTCAGAACAGCGACGTGTCCATGACCGGATGGATGCTCGGCGCGCTTCGCGCTGCGGAACGCGCGGGTATCGAGATTGATCGAGTCGCCGTTCTGGGTGGGCTCACGTTCATCAAGAGTATGGCGGATCCGGAGTCTTACAGGATCGGCTACCTCGCCACTGGAAGTGGCAGCGCCCGGATTCCTGGAGTGAATGCTCAGTACGCGGTAGATCGCGCTGAACCGATGACGGCGATCGGCATGCTTGCGCTGGCGGTTCACGAGAACGACCTGACGGAGAAAGGCGAGCTCGACAACTACGCGGAGCTCTTGATGAGGTCCATGCCGAAGTGGGAGCCCAAGGAGCAAGCCAACGACATGTACTACTGGCGTGCGGCTAGCGAAGCGCTCTATCAAGCTCGCGAGCATTCCTCCAAGAGCAAGAAGCGTTGGAAGACGTGGAGCAAGGCCATGGTGAAGACTGCCACCGAGTCGCAGCGCCAAGATGGTGATGCGATGGGCTCGTGGGATCCGATTGGACCTTGGGGCATGATCGGAGGACGCGTCTACTCGACGGCGATCATGACATTGGCTCTGATCGCTACGGAACAGTAGCCGGCGGCTACAGCGCGCCGTAGCTCAAGCCAGCGCGTCGTCGGCGACGTGATAGTGCGGGTCCTCGATCACGTTGACCTCGATCATGTTGCCGGCTTTGCGCAGGAGCTTGCGGCAGTCGGGGCTCAGGTGTCGGAGGTGGAGCGTCTTGCCCAGCTTGACGTAGCGCTCGGCCAGCGCGTCGATCGCTTCGATCGCGGAGTGGTCGGAGACGCGCGCGTGCTCGAACTCGATGACGACATCATCGGGGTCGTTGCGCGGATCGAAGAGCTCGCTGAAGCTCTTGGCCGAGCCGAAGAAGAGCGGGCCGCGGAGCGAATAGACCTTGCTGCCCTGCCTGTCGGTGTGGCTGAAGACGTGGATGACCTTGGCGTGCTTCCAGGCGAAGACGAGCGCGGAGAAGATCACGCCGACAAACACCGCGACGGCCAAGTCGGTGAAGACGGTGACGGCGGAGACGAGGATGATCACAAGCACGTCGGAGACGGGCACCTTGTGCATGATGCTGAGGGTCGACCACGCGAAGGTTCCGATGACGACCATGAACATGACGCCGACCAAGGCGGCGACCGGGACCATCTCGATCACGGAGGAGGCCACGAGGACGAAGGCGAGCAGAGCGAGCGCTGCCGTGATGCCGGAGAGTCGCCCACGGCCACCCGAGTTGATGTTGATCATGCTCTGACCAATCATGGCGCAGCCGCCCATGCCGCCGAACAGGCCACAGGTGATGTTGGCCGCGCCCTGAGCCACGCACTCCTTGTTTCCACGCCCGCGCGTCTCGGTGAGCTCGTCGACCAGGGTCAGCGTCAAGAGCGACTCGATCAGGCCCACCGACGCCAGGATGATTCCGTAGGGCAGAATGATTCGCAGCGTCTCGAGGTTGAAGGGCACCGACGGAATCGAGAAAACAGGCAGCCCGCCTTGCAGTGAAGCTCCGGCATCACCGGTCATGGTGCGCAGGTAGTCGACGATCGTGGGGGAGTCGAGGTCGAGTCCCATGACGAGCAGGGTGATCACGACGATCGCGGCGAGCGAGGAAGGCACGGCCTTCGTCAGCTTCGGCAGGAAGTGAATGATCGCCATCGTCGCGGCGACGAGCCCGAGCATCGTGTACATCGGCGTTCCGGTCAGCCAGGTCATCTGCCCCTCGGCGCCGATCGTCTTGAACTGGCCCAGCTGGGCCATGAAGATCACGATCGCGAGGCCGTTGACGAAGCCGAGCATGACCGGGTGCGGCACCATGCGGATGAACTTGCCGAGGCGCAGGACGCCGGCCAGGATCTGCAGCGCTCCCATCAGCACGATGGCGGCGAACATGTACTCGATGCCGTGCTTCGCAACCAGCGCGACGAGCACGATCGCAATCGCTCCCGTCGCGCCCGAGATCATGCCCGGGCGCCCGCCGAAGATGGCCGTAATCAGACCGACGATGAAGGCCGCGTGGAGGCCGACGAGCGGGTCGACGCCAGCGACGAAGGCGAAGGCAACGGCCTCGGGCACGAGGGCTAGAGCTACGGTCAGACCCGAGAGAAGGTCGGTCTGCGGGCGGAATTGGATCTTGGCGGTGAGGTCGAACACGGGCTTCCGGAGAGTTCTGAGAGGGAAAAGGAATCGCGCAGCGTATCCCCGAATCCCAGGCTCGCACCGCTAATCCGCGATCTCTTTTGAAGCGTCGTCATTGCCTGTTGATGCTTCGCTCAACGAATCGAGAGCACTTGCCTGCGCCTAAACGCGCCATCCAAGGAGCCGGGAAAGCGCGCCGCGAGCCAGAGAGCGAGTCGATGCTCTGCGAAAGTACCGACAGCCAGAACGACTCCCGAGAGCGAGCCGCCGACGAGCACCATCCAAATCGCGAAGACGACCAGTGCCGAGAGAGGACCGGAGCTCGCGCTCGGTCGCAGGCGGTAGAAGCAGGCCGCGCCTGTCGAGGCGAGCGGTACGGCGAGAGCAAGAGCTGCCCAGGGGATGGGCCCGTTGAGTCCAACAGTGCGACGATCGAGAGGGTTATGATGGTGACGATCTGCATCGCCCAACCCCACGCCAGGAAGTACCTGCCAGGAAGTGCCTCTCGATTCCAGGCCTCATAACTGAGGAGACTAACTGGGTAGGCGAGCGGTCTCGAATGCTTCTTAATGGCGAGCGATCCAGGGACTCCCATCCAGCCCAGAGAAAGACCGAGTGCATGTCCGTGCCCACTTGCCACGCTACTTCCGCGATGATTCTGCGGAGCCCTACATCCGGCAAAGGGATCCGAATCAACGGCGAGTTCGAAGCTCGACTCGGATTCAGGTGGGATGAGCTTGCCGAGCTTCCGCTCCTGCACTGGATTCATCCCGAGGATCGAGATGCGCTGAGCATGTTGATCAATACTGGCGAGGGGCACATTCGAGCTCGGCATCGCGACTCCGACGGTGCGTGGGTCTGCTTCGATTGGAAGGTGAAGACGAACGCAGGCGAGGTGGTCGCCCTGGGACTCGCCGCGGAAGCCGAGGACGGCGAAGAGCTCGGCAGCGTCGATCGACGAACGACACCGGGAACCACCTTGAAGGCGACCTTGACGGCGATGGTCGAGATCGTCGAGTCGAAGAACCCGGGCTTGCGGTGTTCGATCTTGTTGCTCGACGAGGAGCGAACGAACGTCTCCGTTGGCGCCGGCCCCAGTCTGCCTGCGGAGTACAACGCGGCGGTCGAAGGACTTCAGATCGGACCGCGCGTTGGGTCGTGTGGTACGGCGGCGTACTGGAACGTGCCCGTCGTGGTGGAGAACATCTTTGAAGACCCGCTCTGGACGGACCTCCGAGAGGCAGCCAAGCTCGCCGGTGTTGCAGCGTGCTGGTCGCAACCGATTACCACGATGAGCGGTGAGGTTCTGGGTGCGATGGCGCTCTACAACGACGAGCCGCGCGCGCCCGAGAAGCACCACATGGACGGGCTGGAGATCGCGGCGCGAATGGTTGGTCTCGCGATCGAGCGTGACCGACTCGAGGATCAGCTCCGACAGGCGGCGAAGCTGGAAGCACTCGGCGTCTTGGCCGGTGGAATCGCGCACGACTTCAACAATCTGTTGGCAGCGATTCTTGGAAACGCAGAGCTGGCGGCGACGACGCTGGACGAGAACGCACGCGCCAATGTGATGCTGGGCGAGATCATCACGGCGAGCGTGAACGCGACCGAGCTGTGCAGTCAGATGCTCGCCTATGCAGGACGGAGCACGCCGTCGACGGAGCCGATCGACTGCAACGAGGTCGTGCGAGAGCTGGGTGGCTTGCTGAAAGTGGCGCTCTCGAAGAAGGCGCAGCTCATCTACGAGCTCAGCTCGGCGCCTTCGGGCGTGCTGGGAGACAAGAGCCAGCTGCGGCAGGTGATCATGAATCTGATCACGAATGCATCGGATGCGATCGGGAACCACGAAGGCCAGATCGTGATTCGCACGAGCGTCCAAGAGCTCGACCAGGACGAGCTGAAACAGCGGCACCCCGAAGCGAAACTGAGCCCGGGCACGTACGTGTATCTGACGGTGACCGACACGGGAAAGGGAATGAACGGGGCGACCAAGGCTCGCATCTTCGACCCGTTCTTCTCGACCAAGACTTCCGGTCGCGGCCTGGGATTGGCGGCCGTTCAAGGAATCGTTCGCGGGCACGAGGGCGCGATCGGACTCGAGAGCGAAGAAGGCGGGGGGACCGTCTTCAGTGTGTTGCTGCCGTTCGAGGAGCTGCCTCACGAGAGCGTCTCGAACCACGAGGACACGAAGTCCGAAGCTCAGGGTGCTCGCATTCTGGTCGTCGATGATGAAGCTCAGATTCGAGCGGTGGTCGGCAGCATTCTGGAGCGAGCCGGCTACGAGATCCTGTTGGCCGGCGACGGTGTCGAAGCTCTCGAGATCTTCCGTCGCGAGAGCGACTCGATCGACTGCGTGCTCCTCGATCTCAGCATGCCGAAGTTGGACGGCGACGAGGTCTTCGCGCAGCTCCGCGAGATCCGCGGCGACGTGCGAGTCATTCTGAGTAGCGGGTTCGCGGAGCAAGAGATCCTGAATCGATTCAAGGACGCCGGATTGGCGGGCGTGATTCAGAAGCCCGCCAGGATGAACGTGCTACTCGCGAAGGTCGGCGAGGCTCTGCGCTAGGGGGGCTTTCTGCTCACGACGAGCCTCGAAGGCGACGGTGAGCAATTCACTCTAGTGAGCCCGCTGAGGCCAACGACCGTCCAATCGACGGGCGGCCTTGGGCGTCGGCAGTGGGGACGCTCTTCCCAATTTTGTGAATCGAGCGATTCGGCCTCCCGAAGGTTCAGGGTCATCGGTGAGCACTCGATACGGAAATAGCCCACCAGGCTTCGCACCCCACTCGGAGCCGTAGGCGAGCTTTCCCCAATGCTCTCCCCTCTACGCGTTCTCGTCGCACTCCTCGGCGTCGCCCCTTCGTGGGCGCAGGACTTGCCGAACGGTTCGGAAGACCTGACCGACTTGTCGCTCGAAGAGTTGATGAACATCGACATCGAGGTGACCTCGGTCTCGCGCCGAAGCGAGAGCCTCTCGAACACTTCGGCCGCTGTCTACGTGATCAGCTCGGAAGACATCCGGCGCTCCGGCGCGCACTCCATTCCGGAAGCACTTCGTCTTGCACCTGGTCTGCACGTCGCCCGGCTCTCGACCGGCGACTACGCGATCTCGGCACGCGGGTTCAGTGGCGAGTTTGCGAACAAGATGCTCGTGCTCATCGACGGCCGATCGATCTACACCCCGCTCTTCTCCGCTCTTCTCCGGAGTATTCTGGAACCAACACGACCTCTCGATGCAGGACATCGAGCGCATCGAAGTGATTCGAGGCCCGGGCGGAACGCTCTGGGGCGCGAACGCAGTCAACGGCGTGATCAACATCATCACCAAACGCGCGGATGAGCTCGACGGCAGCTCGATCTCGTTCTTGGCGGGTACGGAGGAGCAGCTCATCGGCGATGTTCGCGTTGGCGGACGAATCGGAGAGGCGGGTCACCTACGCGCCTACATGAAGACGACGGACAGGGACGGGCTCAGAGCGCCGGCCAGCGGGTTCGAAGGTGACGAGTCCTCGGAGCGTGGCGGCTTCCGCGCGGACTGGGATCTCTCGGACGACGAGGAGTTCACTCTCCAGGGAGATGTCTTCCGCGTCGATCAAGGACGCTCCCTCGTCACGGTCGTTCCTACTGCGCCATTCGTCGTTACAGTGCTCGACAAGAGGCGCATGGAAGGCGGCAACCTGCTCGGACACTGGATGTCGACGAACGCCGACGGTCAAGTCACGTCGCTACAGTCCTACTACGATCACACCGAGCTAGACACCGCGATCTTGCTCGAGAAGCGCGATACTTTCGACATCGACTTCCAGCACCAGGTCCCGTTCGCGGGCGGGCACTCCGTGATGGCGGGGCTCGGCTACAGGATCACGAGTTCGGAGACTGTCGAATCTGCCGGCCTGTCATTCGTGCAGCGGAATCGTACCGATCAGCTCTTCAGCGCCTTCGTACAGGGAGAGGCACAGGCTTCGGAGGACCTCGTCTTGATCGCCGGCACGAAGATCGAGCACAACGAGTACACCGCGTTCGAGGTGCAGCCGAGCGTTCGGTTCTCTCTGGACCAGGGCGAGGGGAGTTCTGTCTGGGGCTCGATCTCCCGTGCCGTCCGAACGCCAGCTCAAGTCAGCGAGGACCTTCGCTTTCTCCAAGGCGCGATTCCCAATACTCCTCCTGGATTCACAACTCTGGTCGAGCTCAATGGATCCGAGAACTTCGACTCCGAGGTTCTGGTCGCTTACGAGTTGGGCTATCGAACGCGGCCTACGGAGAACACGTCACTCGACATCGCGACCTTCTATCATGACTACGAAAACCTCCAGACACTCGAGTTCGGCGTCGCCACGCCGATCGGTGGAGGCCTAATCAACCTCCCAGTCTTCTTCGATAACAAGGCGGAGGGCTACAGCTACGGAACGGAAGTCGCCGCGCAACTTATCGTCAACGAGAGCTGGACGATTCACAGCAGCTACAGCCTGCTCTTTCTGGAGATCGATCAGGACGCGAGCAGCGCTTCACTGCCGGATCGTGCGAGCTCGCAGGCTCCGAAGAACCAAGCCCACTTGCGCTCGTTCTACTCTCCGACCAGCAACACCGAGTTCGACGTGGCCATGTGGTACGTGGACGCTCTGGGTAGTGGCGTCTCGAGCTACATCCGCTCCGACGTCCGCCTCGGCTGGCGCCCCACGGAGGACAGCCGCTTGAGCTTCGGCGTCCAGGGCCTATTCCACGACGAAGAAGAAGAGTTCGCCGTGGACTTCTTCGGGCCGAACTACGCCAATCAGGTTGGCGTCTACGTCCAGCTAGAGCTCGACCTGTAGCGAGCTCGCGCGCGCGAGTTCGGCGACAGTTCGGCAATCTCCGGCTCAGGGAGAGCGGCGAGAATCCGCAAACGGCTGTATCGTTTGCGCATGCTTCCCATCGTTCGCTGCTTGTTTTTGACGTTGGCCGTCACGATCGCGTGCCCGCTCCACGGGCAAGAACCCGAGCGGCAGTGGATCGAAGGGCAGGTCGTGATTCCGCGTCGCACGCCCAAGTCGGAACAGCTCTTCGTGACGGCGCGCAGCGAATCGCCGGGTGAAGACTCGCCGGAGCGCGTCGAGGTCTCGGCGGACGGAGAGTTCAAGGTCTCGTTCGCCGCTGGCGTGAGTTCCGGCGAGCTCGAGCTCTCGGGCAAGTTTCTCTACGCCGAGCCCGTCCAGGTCGAGCTTCCATTCGCTGGACCCGCTCTCTCCATCCGACCGAAGCTGGGCGGTCGAGTGAGCGGAACGATCGAGCTTCCTCCGGGTGTCGACGCCAGCGAGATCGCCGGCTCGAAGATCTATCTCCTCGGTCACATGCGGAAGAGCATGTCAGACTTCTACGAGCGCGAGATTGTGATCGGGGACGATCTCACGTTCGCGTTCGACGCACTGCCCGCGCCTGCGGAAATCGACGTCAATTACGACTGGGAGGGCCATCCGACTGCCGAATCCGACGTCCTCTTGCTCCAGAAGGCGAAGGAGCTAACGGTAGACCTTCGATTGATCGAGGGGGCAAGCGTACGCGGTCGTGTCGTGGATCATCTGGGCGAGCCGCTCGCCGACGCCATTGTCTGGTGCGGCAATCCGGGTCGACCGAGAAGCGTGCGAAACGTTCCTGCCGAGATGAAGCCAGCGCTGACGAACGCCTCGGGCGAGTTCGAGTTAACCGGTCTCAATACCGGCGAACTCACCGTTCGAGCCTACAAGGCCGGGTTCCTTCCGGGCGCTTCGAGAGTCGTTGGCGCGCAGGAAGGTCGAATCGAGACTGTCGAGCTCTCCTTGCAGCTTGGAGTCGGACTCCGCGGCAGGCTTCGGGATGAGGCGGGCGCTCCCCAGGCCGAAGTGTGGATCGGACTGGAGCACTTCGAGTCGGGAACGGGATCGAGTCCTGTATGTCGATTGTCCCCGAACGTTTCGATCCGTTTCTCCGGCGGTACCCGGAGCTATGAGCATCGGTGCATCGTCGCCTCGACGATGACGAATAGTGAGGGACAGTTCGAGTTCGAGAGCCTCGAGATTCAAGAGCTCAAGCTGCTCGCTTCGGGGGATCAGACTGGCGAACTCGGCCGAGTCGAACTCGCCGAGCAGGTCACTCCGGGCGAAGCGTTCCTCGAACTCGAGTGTGCGCGACTCGCACCGGTCGACTCGAAGTGGCTCGCCGAGCGGGAGCACTCCCGCGTTCGTGGCCGCGTGCTCGGTCCGGACGCAGACCCGATCCCCCGCGCAATCGTGACCGCCGCCTGGCAGGACCTCCCGACAAAGGATGTCGACGAGACCTCGATGGCCAACCTGATCGCGAGCCTCCAAATGGAGTTTCGATCCGACGCGACGGTCATGACCGATGACGAGGGACGCTTCGAACTCGTCCTCGAGCGCCCGGGTGTCGCGCTCTTGTCCGTGAGAGCCACTGACTTCGCACCAGCTCGAAGGTCGATTCGACTTGTCCCGGGCTCGAACCCAGAGCAGACGATCGAGCTGGTTTGGCCCGGCTCAGTCCAAGGACTGGCGACGCGAGCCGACGGCACGCCCGCCCGGAGCTACTTCATCACCGCTCACAACTTGACGCGTGGCGAGGATGTCGAGGGACGCATCGGCAAGCAGGGCAAGTTCAAGTTCGTGGACCTCGATCCGGGCTACTGGAGGATCGATCTCTTTCGACGCAAGTCGAGCCCGAACCCCCTCGCCCAGACCTCGGTCACTGTCGAAGCGGGAACGGTTACCGAGGTCGAAGTCTCCATGCAGCATGAACCGGTCCGCATCTCCGGGATGACCACGCTCGATGCTCGGCCGCTGGAGAGCGCGCGGCTCGTCTTCGCGTCCCTGATCGACAACGTGCTCGAGCTGGTGGAGATTCCGTACACCGACCACGACGGTTGGTACGAAGCGGAGCTCGCGAGCCCGGGGCTCTACCGGGCGTACCTGGAGCGCGGCGGAGTCTTCGTCACGACGACGCTACGCATACCCGCCACGTCCGCGTACGAGCACGACCTGGAAATTCCCGCGGGCACTCTCTCGGGGAGAGTCACCACGCTCGACGGCCAGCCCGTCAAGAACGCGCCCGTTCTCGCCTACTCCTTACTGACGGATCAGCCGCGCAAGTTTCGGGCGATCATCGATATCGAGAGCGATGAGCAGGGCAACTTCCAGTTCTCCGATCTCCCGCCGGACACCTATCGAATCGCGACGGGACCGAGAACCGAATACCTCGAGTGGACCCAATTCGGATTGGGCAACGCCATTTCTCCGGCAGTTGAGCTCGGAGCGAGGAGCTCCGTCTCCGGAATCGAACTCGTGTTGCCCTCGGCCCGCCGCGCGCACGGCGTGGTGTTGAATGAGCACGGCGAAGGTGTGCCCGGCGCGGCGGTGTACGGAGCGGTCGGCGGAATCCTGATTAGCAGCTCGCCCCTGGTGCTGACCAATGCGCAGGGAGGCTTCTCGATCAACCACCTGGGCGAAAACATCGAGCTCTTCGCGACGACTCGCTTCGCACGCTCGAGAGTGGCGCGGAGGAAGGGCGACGATCACCTCGAGCTGGTGCTCGAGCCCGCGACACGCGTGAACCTGGTCGCCCTCGATGAGTACGGTGTCGATGGCTACGTCGAGATTCGATTGGTCGGCGAAGACGGCACCGAGAGCCCCGTCCAGCAGTTCTCGAACGTCGAGATCGATCTCGACACCGACGACCTCGCGCTCGGCCCGCTCTTGCCAGGCACCTACACCCTCCTCGCGGAGGGCCGAACGGGCCGGCGAACGAGTCGCGAGGTTCAGGTCGACGGCGAGGCAGAACTCGAGCTCATTCTCGAGCTCTGATCCCGACGCTACGGCTGAAGAGTCGTCTGCTCGCCGGGAGTCAGGACGATGGGCATTCGCTCGACCTCTGCGCCGTTGAGGTAGAGCACCAGGGTTGTCGCGTTGTCGCCCACCGCGAGGAGGTTGGTCTGACCGGAGAAGATCGCGGAGCGGAGGCCTTCGCGACGACCGTTGCCCTGGAACTGGGAGACGCTCAGTATGGTGCCTGTCGAGCACCTTCCCCGTATTCGAGGGACTCGTGCTAGGATCGAAAACGGTCCGGCTCGTTCGCTGATCACTCGGCGAATCTTCGCAGTTTCCTCTTCTTGGAGAAGCACCATGAAGCTCGCGCTCTTGCTCGCCACGTTTACCGCCGTTTCGTCTGCGAACACTCTTTACGCTGAGACCTTGATCGTCGGCCCCGGCGGGGGCTTTACGGAGATTCAGCGGGCGATCGATGTCGCGATGCCGGGGGATGTCTTGCTGGTTCGGCCCGGAATCTATGAGGGATTCATCCTCGACAAACCGCTTCAAATTCTCGGCGCCGGCCAAGACGAGGTCATCGTTAGCAACACGAGGTCCTTCTCGACCTGCACTGGCTTTTGTGCACCTCAAATCGTCACCGTAACGATCGAGAACATTCCCGCGAATTCGGAGGTACTGCTCTCGGGCATGACGATTCGAGGGTTCGGAGCAACCGCCGTCCTCTTCTTCGGGTTTGCTGACTACAGCGCAGGAGTCAGGAACAGTCAGGGGCGCGTTCTGCTACACGACTTGAAAATCGACGCCAATGTCGACTCGTTCTCACTTCGCGGAATGCTAGTCGTCGAGAACTCTGATTTCGTGGAGCTCCAGGACAGCTTCGTAACAGGCTTCGAGAGTCCGACCAATTTCTACCAGCCGTTGACGGACGCCGTTCGAGTCACGGACTCGACGATCTGGATCATCAACAGCCGGCTGCACGGTGGCGCCGACAGCAGCCCTGGATCGAACTTTTCTCCCGGCGGTATCGCTCTCCAGCTTTCGAACTCGGAAGCCTACCTGGCAAATTCTGAACTGATCGGAGGAACAGGTGGAACCGTCGAGTTTCCTCCAGTGGGTGGCAGTTGCGGTGGTGGCTCGCCCAATCGGCCAGGTATCGGATTGATTGCATCCGGAAGTGTCATCAAGCTCGTCGGTGGGCCCGAGGCTCTCATCAGTTCCCCAAACTCGAGCTTCAGCTCGGTCGGTTTCTGCGGCTTCAACGCGAAATCAGGCGTCGAGTTGAACTCGGGAAGCATTCTGCTGCTCAGGGACGATACTGTGATCAACGGTGGCGGCACGTTCAAAGACGGCGTGCTCCTCGCCCAAGAGCCGCCGGTCGACGTCTCCGCTGGGTCCGTCTCCTACGTGACCTCGAACGACTATCCGATCCTCGAGCTCCGGTCTCGAGCCGTCGCTCCGGGTGGAAGCCAGGTTTTCGTGGCTTCTGGTGAGGCTCTGGCGACCGGTCGCCTGTACGCCGGCTTGGAGAGGGCCGAGCCCTTCGGGATCGCGGGAATCGACGGAGCTTCCGCGCTCGATCCCTCGACGACCTTCTTCCTCCGGGGCTTCCGACTGGATGCGGTTGGCGCCAAGTCGTTCACTCTGAGTATCCCGAACGACCCCAGCCTGGAGAGCCTTCCGGTCCACTTCCAATGGATCCAGGCCAACGGGCAGAAGGCTTGGTTCTCCAACCCCTCGACGATGATCATTCGTGGGTGAGCTCGGCGGCTCGCCCCGCTTCGCCGCGCCCCACGGTTGGGCTCGGCGGAGGGCTTTTTCCGCCGTTGCTCGGATCGTTTTCGGGCGGTGATTTCCAACACCATCTGGCAGAAAGATTTAGTGCAGGCGTAAGTGTCCGGGCCGTCTCGATCTAGTTCTCGGAACGAATGCGGCTTACTTGTTCCGGCCTTCGCGAGGCGTATTGTCGGTTCTGACTCGCCGAAATAGGTAAGCGTCGATGGTCGCGCTCGAGGGGCTGGCTCCCGCAGCCGGGTTTGCGCGCAAAGGACTCTGGACCGACCCGGTGGGACTTGATCGAATCGAGTTATGCCAGACGGCCGGGATGGAATGTCCCGGCGACTCACCGCAGCAACATTCAGAAGAAGAGCACGTGAGCACGACGAAAATATCCAAGGATCGCACGTCCACCAAGTCCACCAAGTCGATGGAAGACGCCCTTGCGCAGCTCCAGGCGGTGGACCCGCCGAGCCACTTGATCGATCCGGCGATGACCGGAAACGCGCTCGCTGTTTTGGAGCGGCGCTACCTCAAGAAAGATCACGACACGAGTGAAGTCATCGAGACTCCTCGGCAGTTGTTCTGGCGCGTTGCCTCGCACATCGCGACGCCGGAGATCGAGTTCGCGGGTGGCTCGCCGGAGAAGGCGCTCGCGATCGCTTCCGAGTTCTACAACTTGATGGCGACGAAGAGGTTCATGCCGAACAGCCCGACGCTGATGAACGCGGGACGAGAGATGGGCATGCTCTCGGCTTGTTTCGTTCTTCCCGTCGAGGACTCGATCCAGGGCATCTTCGACTCGATCAAGGCGACGGCGTTGATTCAGAAGTCGGGCGGGGGAACGGGCTTCTCCTTCTCGCGTCTGCGTCCGCGGGGCGACATCGTCAAGTCGTCGGGAGGCACGACCGAGGGACCGCTCTCCTTCATTCAGGTGTTCTCCAAGGCGACCGATGCGATTCAGCAGGGTGCGTTCCGGCGCGGTGCCAACATGGGCATGCTGCGGGTCGATCACCCCGACATCGCCGAGTTCATTACGGTCAAGGACAACCTGTCTACGCTCGAAAACTACAACATCTCCGTCGCGGCCACGGACAAGTTCCTGGAAGAGCTCGAGAGCGATCCGGAGACCATCCACGAGGTCCAGAACCCGCGTTCCAAGGAGTGGAAGCAACTCGAGAAACACGACGGTTCGGGCGATCTTTGGACCGTAGGCGAGGTCTGGACCACGATCGTCGAGCACGCTTGGCGGACCGGTGAGCCGGGGATCATCTTCATCGATCGGATCAACGCGAAGAACCCGATCAAGAACGTCGGCCTGATCGAGGCGACCAATCCCTGTGGCGAGCAACCGCTGCACCCCTACGATTCCTGCAACCTGGGCTCGATCAACCTCGGTCTGTTCGTGAAGGAGAGCGACGGGGGCGAGATGGCCTTCGACTGGAACGAGTTCAAGGCCGTGGTGCACTCGACCACGCGGTTCCTCGACGACGTGATTCAGATCAACCGCTATCCCTTGCCGCAGATCGATCAGATGTCGAAGACGACACGTCGCATCGGTCTCGGTGTGATGGGCTTCGCCGACGCGCTCTACAAGTTGAACATTCCCTACAACACCGACGCCGGGTGCGACTTCGGCGAAGAGGTCATGCAGGTGCTCAACGACGAGTCGCACCTTGCGAGCGAGCTGCTCGCCGAAGAGCGCGGCGTCTTCCCGGCCTGGGAAGGCTCGGACTGGGAGAAAGCCGGACGTCGTCTGCGCAACTCCTACACGACGACGATTGCGCCGACCGGCACGATCTCGATCATCGCCGACTGCTCGGGCGGCATCGAGCCGATGTTCAGCCTCGCGTTCATTCGCCAGGTCATGAAAGACACCGAGGGTGTTCCGACCAAGCTGGAAGAAGTGAACTACGTCTTCGAGAAGCTCGCAAAAGATCGCGGGCTCTACTCATCGGAGTTGATCGAGCGCATAACCGAAGAGGGTACGCTCGCTCATATCGACGACCTGCCGGAAGACATCAAAGAGGTCTTCGTCACCGCGCACGACATCACGCCCTACTGGCACATGCGCATGCAGGCCGCCTTCCAGCGTCACTGCGACTCGTCGATCTCCAAGACGATCAACTTCCCGCACGATGCGACCGCGGAGGATGTCGACAAGATCTACCGCCTGGCGATCGCCCTCGATGTCAAAGGCGTGACCGTCTATCGGGACGGCTGCCGCGACATCCAGCCGATGGCCTTGAAGGGCTCTGAGAATCGCGTCGACGGCGCTGCTCCGGCAGCCGAGGCGGTCCAGCAGGCCGTCGTGGTCAGCGAGACCGCGGACCTGGTCCCGATCAAGCTGCCCGAGATCATGCCCTCGCTGCGGATCCGGCAGATGACCCCCTTCGGCAACATGCACGTGAAGGTCTCGGTCGATCCCGTGTCCGGGCGCGAGCGCGAGGTCTTCGCGCAGCTCGGCAAGGGTGGCGACGTCGCCAACTCGGACCTCGAGGCCATCTGCCGCATGCTCTCGCTGTGGATGCGAGCCAACGGAAGCCTGGAGATGGCGCTCAGCCAGCTCCTCGGGATCGGGTCGAGCATGACCGTTCCCACCAAGGACGGGCGCATCATGTCGCTCGCCGACGGTCTGGCCCGCGCCCTCAATCGCTACCTCGAGGCGAAGGCCGAGTCTGGCCTGGAGGCTCTGCTCCTCGGCAAGGTCGGATTCGGCGACCCGTCAGCCGCGAAGGCGGCCCTTCCGTCCGTCGGGAGCACGGCCCCGCGAAACGTCAGCCAGTACAAGCTGAAGTGCCCGCAGTGCACGTCGACCCTGGCCTTCCAAGAAGGCTGCGTGAAGTGCTACGGCTGCGGTTATAGCCAGTGCTAATAGCTGCCCGCGGGGGCGACTGACCCCAACGGATGACATTCAGCGGGCGTCTGTTCTTCGGAGCGGACGCCCGCTTCCGTTCGGGGCCCTACTCGTCCTCGACGAGGTCGAGCCCGCGGCCATAGCGATTGAAGGTCGCCTGCTCGAGCTCCGTGAACTTGCGCGGAGCCATGCGAACGAACCGCAGAGCCGTCCCGTCGAGCCCGCGTAGGATCAGGGCGTTGTCCTCGAAGGACAGGTCGTACTGCCGCAGCCCGCCGGCATACTCGTAGTCCACAGCGATGTCGGGGTTGGCGTGCCCGATGATCGTCGAGGTCTGCAGCATCTTCGAGTCCTTGACGCGGTAGTGGTAGATGCCCGCCTGCGCGAGGAGGACGGAGTCCAGGGGAAGCCCTTTCTCGTCCACCAAGAAGTCGTTCGCGTGGATGACGAGGCTCATGTAGCCGTCGTCGATCAGGGCAGCGCCGGTAATCGTGTCGTCGGGTACCGGTACTCCTCCGGCCAGGTAGCCGGTGAGGTACCAAGCACCGTGGAGCTGCTCCTCCAGCGGGACCTGAACCAGGTCCTCCGAGCTCTCAGCCTCTACAGCCGCGTTTTCCGAGAGCTCCTCACCCAGCCGTGCGATCTCCGGAGCCGAGAGTCCCGTCGGAGGCATGCGGACAAAGGTCAGCTTCGTCCCCGTGAAGTGCTGCATCAGGATCTGGTCCTTCTGGACCACCACGCGGTACTCGCGCATCCCGCCGATCTGCTCCTCGATCAGAGTGAACTCGACCTCGGGGTCGATGTCGGGCGGCGTGGAATGCCCGATGACCGTCAGAGATCGGAGGTCGGAGAAGTTGCTGATCTCGTATCGGAAGATTCCGGCCTGCGCCATGTCGAACTCTTCGCCGGTGGCATCCTCGAAGCCGGCGGCGTGAATCACCAGAGAGAAGAAGCCATCGGCGATCAGCGCGTTGCCGGCAATTTCGCCGCGGGAGATAACGGCTCCCTCCGTCTCGTAGCGAAGGAGCTCCCAGGCGCCGATCATTCCGGCCGTCTGCTTCTCGCGAGTACGCCGGCGCTGTCGGTTGAGCGCGTTCTCGACGGGCGGATCCTCGCCGACACGAGCCGTCTTCTGACCCTCCTGAGCGGGGGCGAACGAGGCCGAAATCAGCGCAACCGAACAGAAGACTGCTGCCGTGAGCAATCTGAATGGCGAAGAGAGGGAGATCCGCATAGAGGGCCGGGTGAAGGCGGCGCCCCCGGGGTGACGGGGGAGCCTTCAATCATACGACTCCCCCCCGAAACGCGAAGGGTATTGGAGATCTAGAGGCGGCCTCTTTTGCCCTAATTAAGGCCGCATTGGAGGATTTGGGGCGCCTCTGCTGTCACGGGGGTGTTGGCCCCCGTAGCAGTCGGGCCAAAGAGTACGGCCCCTCTCCGCCGAGCCAGCCGCCCCTGCTATCCTCCCGGGTTCCGGCCGCTCCTCCAGACGATTCATGAAACGATCCAGCTCTCTGTTCGCCCGAACCCTGGCGATTGTCTTCCTCCTCTTCTCAGCTGCGACGACCTCGGCAGCGCAGTCCGATGGAGGCTTCACGAGCTCCTTCGGGCAGTCCGCCAGCAAGGCGAAGGCTTCGCTCTACAGCCGCGTCGAGGAAGGCCGCGTTCGGGTAGCGATCGAGATCGAGATCGATGAGGGCTGGCACCTGTACCACACCGAGCTCGGGCATCCCGAAGCGATCGGGAAGACCACGGAGATCGAGCTCTCCGGCGAGGGCATCGAGTGGGGCGAGCTCAGCTTCCCCGAGCCACACCGCATCGACCAACCCTTCGAGGGAGTGACGGTGCTGACGCACGAGGGCACGATCGTCGTCCGGGCGAGCGGTGTTCTGGCAGAGGGGGCGACGGGCGAGGATGTCGGCGCAAAGATCACCGGGCAGACCTGCGAGGAGGACGGAACGTGCGTGCTCTACGACGAGACGCTTGCGTCGGAGGGCCCCGGCGAGGACGCGCTCTTTCCCGCGCCGCCGGCCAAGAGCTCGGCCTTCGAGAACTTCACTCCGACCTTTACGAAGGTGGCGGGCAACACGCGGGCCTCGCTCTACAGCCGGGTAGACGGTGAGCGGGTGGAAGCGCTGATCGAGCTCGAAATCAAAGCGGGCTGGCACATCTACCACACCGAGCTCGGAGACCCCGAAGCCATCGGCAAGGTGACCGAGGTCGAGTTCACCGGCGCCGGGATAGAGTGGGGCGAGGTTCGGTTCCCCGAGCCGCACGTCACTCCGCAGCCCTTCCCGGGCGTGACCGCGCTGACGCACTCGGGCACGATCCTGATCCGTGCTGAGGGCGAGTTGGCAGATGGTTTCAGCGGCGAGGACATCGGCGCGAAGATCAGCGGCTCGACCTGCGAGGACGACGGTTCGTGCGTTCTGTTCAGCGAGACCCTGGCGTCGAAGGGGCGCGGCGACGACGCGCTCTTCGCCCAGGAGTCGAGCGGCGGTCACTCCGGCGACTCGGAGAGCGACTCGGGTGGGCTCTTGGGCTTCCTGCTCTCCGCCGTCGGTTGGGGCTTGTTCACGCTCTTGATGCCGTGCACCTACCCGATGATCCCGATCACGATCTCCTTCTTCACGAAGCAGGCCGCGGACAAGAAGGGCAGCGCACTCCCGCTCTCGCTGGCCTACGGCCTGGGGATCATCGCGATCTTCGTGGTGATCGGTGTCGTCTTCGGCTCGGTGATCATTCCGTTCGCGACGCACCCGATCACGAACATCGTCATCGGGGTCCTGTTCTTCTACTTCGCGCTGGTCCTCTTCGGAGTCGTCAACCTGCAGCCGCCGAAGGCTCTCCTCGACCTGGCGGGTAAGGCCTCACAGATGGGCGGCTACCTGGGCGTATTCTTGATGGGCGCAACCTTGGTGATCACCTCGTTCACCTGCACGGCACCCTTCGTCGGGACACTGCTCGCGACGGGAGCGGAGGGTGGCGACCTCGTACGGATCGCCCTCGGCATGGGAGTCTTCGGTCTCACCATGGCGCTGCCTTTCGTGGCGCTCTCGATGGTGCCAGGCAAGATGCAGGCGATGCCCCGGAGCGGCGAGTGGATGAACACGCTCAAGACCTTCCTTGGCTTCATCGAGTTGGCGGCCGCGCTCAAGTTTATCTCCAACTCCGATCTCAGCTGGGGCTGGAACATCATCTCGCGCGAGATCTTTCTCGGCAGCTGGATCGCGATCTTTATAGTCGCCGCGCTCTTCCTGTTCGGCTTGCTGCCCGGCAAACGCGCGAAGCCAGGAGCCATCCGCATCCTGTCCGGTGTGGGAATGTTGTCGCTCACGGCCTACTGCATCTTCGGTCTGCAGGGCGGCCAGCTCGACAGGATCACCGTCTCCTTCGTGCCTCCGTACTCGGGTGGAGTCTTGCTGCCGGAGAAGGCGGGGAAGGAGAAGCTCTACATCACCGACGACTACGAGGGAGCGATGCAGCGCGCGCTCGACGAGAACAAGCTGCTGCTCGTCAACTTCACCGGCCACACATGAGTGAACTGTCGAATGATGGAAGAGAACGTCTTCTATCTCCCGGCGGTCGCCGGGCTCCTGACGGACAGCTATGTCGAGGCGCGCTTGCACGCCGACGGCGAAGTGAACATCGAGCGCATCCGTGAGCTGCAGTTCGAACTCGCGGAGTCGGTCTCCACGCCGATCTATGTCATCGTCGATCCCAAGACGGGCGAGAAGAAGGCCCTCCTCGAGGGAGCCACCGGCGGCACCGAGTTCACCGAGTTCTTGCAAAGTGCCCTGATCGACAGCTGAAGGTGAGATACCGCGCTCGGCGCATCTCTAAACTTTCGGGCCCCCGCAAGATGCCATGCATCTTGCGGGGGCCCGAAAGTTTAGAGATGCGCCGAGCGCGGTATCTCACCTTCAGCTGTCAGTCGAAGCCGATTAGCTTTCCGCCCTGGTAGACGAGGAAGCTTGCAATCCAGGCCAGGGCGCCTTGATAGGCGAAGAGGAATCCGGTCCAGGCCCAGGAGTTGGTCTCTCGCTTGACCACGGCCAGTGTGCTCATGCACTGGCAGGCGAGCGCGAAGAAGACCATCAGGGAGAGGCAGGTGAGCGGGGTGTAGACCTTCGAGCCGTCCGGGCGGCGTTGGGCTCGAATTCGATCTCGGAGCGCGCTCGAGGTCTCGTCCTCCTCATCGGAGAGGTCGTAGACGACCGCCATGGTGCTGACGAAGACCTCTCGAGCGGCGAAGGCACCGATCAATCCGATGCTGATCTTCCAGTCGAAGCCGAGCGGCTCGACGGCCGGCTCGAACCATCGACCGAGCTGACCCGCGTAGCTGTCGCGAATCGAGCTGCCGTTGGCGACCGGCTCCTCTGACTCCGCGCCGACGACCTCCGTCGCCTGAGAGACGGTCTCCGCGGCGGCCGAGTACCTGGGGAATGACAGCAGTACCCAGATGCCGATCGTACAGAGCAGGATGACCGTGCCAGCTTCGGTGATGAAGATCTTCCCGCGCTGCCACATCATGCGCATGACCGAGGGCCAGTGCGGCATGCGATAGGGCGGCATCTCGAGGATCAGCGGGACGTTCGGGCCCTTCAGGATGGTCCGGCCGAGAACGGCGGCAACGACCAGGGCGATGACCGTGCTGAAGAGGTACATCGCGACCATCAACAGGCCTTGTGCGAACGGCGCGGCGGCGTCGGGCGGATAGAGCGCTGCGATCATGAGCCCGTAGACGGGCAGGCGCGCGGAGCAGGTCATCAGCGGCACGACCATCATCGTCAGGTAGCGATCGCGCTTCCGCTCCATCGTTCGTGTGCCGAGAATCGCGGGAACGGCGCACGCGTAGCCGGACAACATCGGAACGAAGGCGCGGCCGTGCAGGCCGATCGACTTCATGACGCGATCCATCAGCGTCGCGACCCGCGCCATGTAGCCGGTGTCCTCCATCAGTCCGATGAAGAAGAACAGCAGCAGGATCTGCGGCAGGAAGACGAGCACGCTGCCGACCCCGTTGATGATTCCGCTGACAATGAACTCGCTGAAGATGCCCGCCGGCAAGAACGCCTCGACGGCATCGCCGAGCTGTCCGAAGACGCCCTCGATGAATCCGATAGCTGGATCGGCACCGGTGAACAGGCTCTGGAAGACCAGCGCCATGGCGAGCAGGAAGACCAGGAAGCCGCCGGCGGGGTGGAGCAGCACTCTGTCGATGCGATCGGTGAAGCTCTTGGTTTCCGTGCCTCGCTCGATCACGAAGTCCGGAGCGTGCTCGTCGATCCAGCCGTAGCGCCCGGAGATCACCTCGTGGTCGAGCTCGCGACCGCTGGTCTTGGCTCGCGTGTGTGACTCACGGACGGCCTCTCGCAAGGCCGGAGTGATGTGCTCGAGCTCGTCCTCATCGTCGATCGACAGGAGGCTCCACAGCGCGAGCGCATCCCTGCGTTTCTCGTCGCCGGGATACCAGTCGGGCGGAACGGCTTGGCCGACCGACCGCACATCCTCCGCGAGCTCGCCCGCGCCGATATCCCAGCGCCACGTCGTCTTGGCGAGCTCGGGCCGATCGAGCGACTCCGAGACCACGCGCCGCAGCTCGTCGAAGCCCTCGTGCTTGGTCGCCGCCATCGGTACGACAGGAACACCGAGCGCGGTTGCGAGTGCTTCTGCGTTGATCTCCGTACCGGCAGCGCTCACACGATCCGACATGTTGAGCGCGATGACCATCGGGAGGCCGAGCTCGATGACCTGCAACGCAAGGTAGAGGTTGCGCGTGAGCTGCGTCGAGTCGACCACCAAGATGACGAGCTCGGGTGTCTCGAAGGGTCCGATACCGGCCAGCGCCGAGATGGCGAGCTGCTCTTCCGCACTGCGTGACGAGAGACTGTACGTCCCGGGAACATCCATCAGGCGAACGGTGCGACCATTCACCAACCGGAGCGCTCCGATCTGCCGCTCAACCGTCACTCCCGGATAGTTACCCACCTTCCCCGACGAACCCGTCAGTAGGTTGAACACGGTGGTCTTGCCGGTATTTGGGTTGCCGGCAATGGCGACGAGCGGCTTCGTCTCGTCAGACGGCATCGCGCCCATTTCGCTCACAGCAGCCCGGCTTCGTGCAGCCCACTTCGGTAACGAACAGCGCCTGCGCCTCGTTCTGCCGGAGGGTCACTCGACAGTGCCGGACCTCGACCTCCATCACGCCGCCCACATCGATGTTTCGGATCACGTGCAGCTCGCTGCCGGGCAGGAAGCCGAGCTCCATCAGGCGGCGCCGGAAGGGCCGCTCACCGCCGATTTCGACCAGGTGCGCGCGGGTATTGGGGTGGAGGTTGTGGAGGGGATGCATGGCCGAAGGGCAAGTCTGTGTTGAGAATCGTTCTCAATAGCACCTTGTTATAGCACGGCTTATCGACGAGGCACCAGCCGGTCTGAAGCTTTTCTTCGACGGCTTGAAGGCGCACTCGATGCGGGACAGAATCTCCTCGGTGCCAGTCCGGCTACCGGCGGCACGCTTTCACCACCAGAGCATCAGGACAACCAGTGACTAACGCTAAAGAGGCTGCGGGACGAAGGGCGGCGGAGTTCGTCGAAGATGGAATGACGCTCGGGCTGGGGACAGGCTCGACAGTGTTCTTCACTCTCCAAGCCCTCGGAGAGCGCGTGAGTGACGGGCTCCGAATTCGCTGCGTTCCGACGTCGATCGACACCGAGGTCCGCGCCAAGGAGTTCGGAATCCCGCTGGTGACCCTCGAGGAAGTTCGCGAGCTCGACCTGACTATCGACGGTGCCGACGAAATCGATCCGGACTTCCACATGATCAAGGGCGGCGGAGGAGCACTCCTGCGCGAGAAGATCGTGGCTCGAGCTTCGAATCGTGTCGTGATCGTCGCCGACAGCGGCAAGGTCGTCGATCGCTTGGGACTCAAGTTCCTCCTGCCGATCGAGGTCGTTCCTTTCGCCCGCCACGTCATCACGCGTGAGCTCGAAAAGCTCGGCGGAACACCTGTGCTGCGCATCGCCGACAAGAACAAGACCTATCTGACCGACAACGGCAATGAGATCCTCGACACTCGCTTCGAGAATGGCATCGAGGACCCGCCGGCGCTCGAGCGAACGCTCGCATCGATTCCCGGAATCGTCGAGTCGGGAATCTTCGTCGGCCTGGCTCACGTGCTCGTCGTCGGCAACGACGGCGGCGAAGCCGAAGTCCGCGAGCGTTGAGTCGCTCCGCCCGGAACGAAAAGAGCCCCGCTCGGCGCAAGGCCAAGCGGGGCTCTGATGTTCTAAGCGACTCTTAGAGGGACTGGATGAAGGCCAGAATCTCTTCGATGTCAGCGTCGATCTGCGCCTGGGTGGAGACACCCTGGACGATAGCTTCCGAAGCGCTGACAAGAGTCAGCTGCACCTTCGACTGGCTAGCAACGAAGAGTTCGTTGCCGCGGATGTCGTGCACGTCGTTGAAGATCTTGTTCAACGTCGGGAACGTGCCGTCGCTGTACTTGGAGAACAGCGGGTGCGTGTCGTTGGCGGGATTTCCATCGCGATCATAGTCGACGATGACCGACTGGTCGGCCTGGAGGGCCGGGTCGAGGAGCGCGCGCAGTGAGGATGCGACGTGGTCGTGGAAATACGGACCAGAAGCAAACACACCGAGCTTGGTCGGAACCGAGAAGGAGCGGCCGGTACGAAGGAAGGTCTTGAGCGGACCCATCTCGTCGACACCGTCCACCGGGCAGAGCCAGCTGTTCGGGTCGTCGCGACCGAAGTCGTCATCCGTGTCGGGGTTCTGAGGCTCGTAGCTCTCGATGTCGATGATCCCGTCGAGGTTGCGATCGGGATCGGCGCCACCCATGAAGTCCTCATCGATGTTCACCGCAGTGTTCACGTCGCGGAAGCCCGCGGCCTGCGACACGTTCTGCGCGAGTTGCGTGCAGTTCGGGTCGAGGTTCTCGACACCATTGGGATCGTCGGTGAGGACGCTCGCAAGTTTATCGATCGTGAAGAAGCGCTCGGTCTCACCGAAGGGATCGGAGAGCTCTTCGATTGCGTGACACTCGGCACAGCCAGCAGAACGCCCCGTCGGGTTGAAGCCAGCGTTGTTGGTGCCGAAGAACAGGTCCTGGCCGCGCGCCGCAGCGGCGGTCAGCTGTCCCGTGCTCTCGTCAATGCTGGGGTTGAGCGGCACCGCGAAGTCTTCGTGGACGTCGATCAGCGATTGCCTCTCAGCGTCCGTGAAGATGCCGGTTCCACCGTTCTCGCCACCGAACATCGGGCCGGTCTCACCGAGGTGAAGTCGGACTGATTTCCAGAGCAAGCGACCCGAAGCACCGATGCCACCGTAGAGGGGCATGGTCGAGCGGGGTCCAGCGGGACGCGCCCAAGCGACGCGGTCGTCGCCACCTTCGAAGTGGCAGGAACCACAGCTGTTGTTGAAGCGACCCGCGGTCTGAGCCCGGGAGGCGTCTTCGAAGAGCTCGATGCCCGTGCGCTCGGAGAGGGTCTTCTTGTCAGCGCCCGCGAGGAGGCCGATCTGAGACTTCTCTTGAGTGATGACACCGGTCAACCAGTCGACGCGCAGTACGGAGAGCGTGCGAGAGACCTCGTTGACGATGCTGACGATCGAGTCGTCGTTGCCCGTGGCCGGGTCGTCCCACATGGTGAAGCCGAGGGGCAGGTCACCGAGCGGAGTCGAGGTGTCGAAAGCGGCGCGCTCCACGAACTTGTTGCGCGGCGGGAAGACGGACATGAGACGCAGGTCGGAACCCGAAGCGTCGTACAGGAAGACATCCTCGGAACCGCGGTTGAGGACCAAGACGCGATCGTTGCCGTGCCACTGAGCGTACTCCGGGTGACCGGCGCGGTGGCCCATCTGGTTGTCGCCGAAGGTGCCGTAGCCAGCGGTAGTGACGCGCGTGCGAATTCCGCTCGAGAGCGAGAAGGATCCGAACAGCGGGCCCTTGAAGACCACGGCCTGCCAGCAGACCTCGACGCCATCGAGTCCCGGGTTGTTCGGGATGTTGAAGGTCTTCGTGCCGCCCGGCATCTTGAAGAAGTCGAGCGTGTTGCAGAGCAAGGTGCCTGCGGTACCCATCGGGACGCTCTGCTCGGTGTCACCGAGGACGATGTAGCTGATGTCGAGCGGGTTGATACCCGAGAGCTGAAGCTGAAGCTGCCCGCCGATGACCGGCTGACCGACTCCGCCGAGCATGGTCAGGCCGTCCGCAGTAGCACCACCTTGGCCGCCGTACGGTACGTTGGCAGCGGGATCGACCGGATCCGCGAGCTCGTGGTGCAAACGGGCCGAGTTGTCGAGAGCCTCGTTGTAGGAGAGGTTCGAGGCGTCGAAGACGGTAATCGCCGGGTAGATACGGTTGGCGAAGTCACCCGGAAGCGACGGACCGAAGTTGAAGGTCACGTCGTGGTTCTGGTTGGCCAAGAGGTGCGGAACAACAGCGCGGGTGCCATCGGGCGAGAGCGCGACATCACCGAGGAAGCGCGGGAGTCCTTGACTCTTGATCGTCTGGACGCGATCACCACCGGGGGTTTGCTCGAAGACGAGCTGGTCGAAGGGGTAATCGTCGAGAGAGATCTTCTTGGTCAGTGTGACCGTATCCGGCTGGCTGTTGCCATCCAGAGTGAGGTCGAGGACCGAGACCCAGGGCGAGACGCTGTGGCTCACGAAGAGGCGCGTGTTGTTGCTCGCCATCGTGATGAAGCGCGGCTGGCTCAGGTCAGCAACGAAGTCATTGTCTTCGTCGGCGTCCGTGTAGTTCACGCCAGCGGGGAGGTTGTTCAGGTTCCAGTCGTAGGTGAACGAGAGCAACTCGTTGTAGGGCGAGGCCGTGTCGAAGAATTTGACGGTGCCCGAGCGGAAGCCCGTGACGGCGAAGAACTCGCCATTGGGTGCAACGACGATGCCGAAGGGCTCGACGCCAACCATCGGGATCGTGTCGGTAACCAGCTTGCTGGCCGCGTTGATCACGCTGATCGAGCCGCGCATCTCGGAGCCATCGCCGAGGAAGGGCGTCAGGAAGTGACGCGTCCGGGGGATGTTTCCGCGCTTGTTGACGACGAACACTTCCGTGCCGTCAGCACTGAACGCGAGCGTACGGGGGTCGCGGCCAACGGCGATCTCGGTGACGAGGCTGCCGGAGAGAACGTCCACGACGGAGACAGAGTCATTGTCTCGGTTGCAGACCCAGACTTGACCTGCAGTGTTCGGGTCATTCGCCACAGCTGTGGCTTGTACGTGTTGAGCAGCTAATTGCGGCGCCAGAAGCGTGGCCGCGCCAAGTGCTAGCAGGGAGGTGAATCTCTTCATGGTCATGGGGTGATTTCTTTGGAGTTGCACGTCGGTAGCGATCCGGCGTCTAAAACGGTTCCGTTGAGGGTGAGGGAAGCCGGTTCGGCCGGCTGGGAGGCGATTCGATGCCTTGAGGGCAAGGCTGGTGAAGAACCACTCTCTCGACCCAAGAAACTATACCCCTGGCTTGGAATTCCAGGGGGGCCGATCGAGCGGTTTAAAGGGCTAGATATTATGCGTGGGTGAATAGGAGCGGGGGGCTCTTCCGAAAGTTCAAGACCCCCTTAGAAGGCGGAAGGGCTTTCCTATGTGTTCCCCATTTTCCGCTCTTCTTGCCGGATTCACGAGCCGGTCGAATCCCGACTTCGGCCCGGAATGATGCCGCACGGGCCTCTCAGACTCCCTCCACAGAAGGCCCGGCCACTTGGCACCTGCCTTGCGTTGTGGGCTGATGTCATGGAGAGTTCTCGAAGTCTCTCCCCTTTGGAGTCGGGTGGATGGCCGTTCGGCACGGAACGGTCATCCAGCCATCCGACCCTCAACTCCACCGGGGATCCACTCAAAGACCTGTTCGAGCAGAAGCTCGAGCAAGCCGGCCCGGTCGGTCGTAGAAACTCCGAGGCGAACCGAACACGTCAGGTCGATATTCGCAATTCCGACCCCTCCGAGAGGGGGGCGCAGCGAGCGAAATCGGCATCCGATAAAGACGTGAATACGCATAAAGATGCACATGGTGGGGGATCAAATTCCGAACCCGGCATGCCACGTCAGATTAGCAATGAGCCGGAGTCCGGCCAGGATTCCGAGATTCACTCCGAGATCCCGCTGAACTCCGCTCCGATTCCGCCTGAACCACCGGCCACAGGTGGGCCGCAATTCGGCGCGCAGGGTGGCGCACTCGCTGGCTCGAAAGGGCAGCCTGGAACAAGAGGAAACGGCACCCCTCTCCCGGGCGTTGCCGCAGCCTCGAATCCCGCCCTTCCGAGCTCTCAAGCCCAGGCCCTGGCGAGCTCGCGCAGCGCCACAGGGGCGGTTGGTCCGCTAACCGCTCCAGCGGAGGCCGCCGCTTCGAGCGCGCCGATCAAGACCTCGAGCGAGGCCGCAAGCAAGGCGGCGAGCCGCGCTGCCGAAGCGCAGAAGGCACCCGCTCCCGAGGTCGACATGGAGCGCACGGCTTCGATCTTCCGCCAGCTGCGCATGCAGCTCACACCGTCGACGCGCCACGCGACGATCAACTTGGTGCCGGCCGACCTGGGTCGAATCGTGATTCACCTGACCGTCAAGAGCGGCAAGGTCTCCGGCGACATCCGCGCGGACAAGGAAGACACGCTCAAGATCCTCCAAGCACACGCTCCCGAGCTGCGCGCCGCGCTCGAGCAGAACGGCTTCGAGGCCACCGATTTCAATCTCTCCCGACATGGCGATCCCTCATCGGATCGTTCGGGTGGGACGACCTCCCCTCTCAGCGAAACCTTTAGCCGCGAGCGTTCCGGGGTGCACGAGGTCGCACCCGAGGAGGTCCTCAGCATCTTGCAAGAGGACCGCGTGGACACGCTCGCCTGACCGGCACGTCGCCGGCAAGAATTGGACGAACTATGAACATCTCAGGAATCAGCTCTACCGACGCCTCCGCCGGCTTGGGCCTCGACGACCAGACCAACGACCTCGGCAAGGACTCGTTCATGACGCTGCTCGTCGAGCAGCTGAAGAACCAGGACCCGCTCAAGCCGACAGCGAACGAGCAGTTCGTCGCGGAGCTGGCCAACTTTTCCTCCTTGGAGGAGATGGAGGAGCTCAACGAGAACATCCTCGGGATGGTCGTTCTGCAGCAATCGAACGCACTCCTCTCCCAACTGACAGAGAGCAGCAACCTGATCGGCAAAGAGGTGAAGTTCTACGACTTCGATACTCAGAGCCAGAAGACGGGATCAGTCGACTCGGTGAAGATCGAGGACGGACTGGCACTCTTGAAGGTGAATGGGGCTGACGTCCCGCTCGCCAATGTGACTGAGGTACTGGGCGAATCAACAACCGGCGACTCTTCGGAAGACTCCACGACCGACAACGAGTAGGAAAGCGAGAACACCATGTCTAACTCATTTATCGCAGGACTCTCGGGTCTGAAGGCGAATCAAAACTGGATCGACGTGATCGGCAATAACCTGGCGAACTCCAGTACGCCGGGATTCAAGTCGTCCCGCGCACTGTTCTCCGACATGCTCAGTCGTACTCTGCGGCCTGCAGCTGCTCCTAGTTCGACAATCGGTGGCACCAACCCGCTTCAAATCGGTCAGGGTGTCGGCACCGGAAGCATCGACCGCAACTTCAACCCCGGTGCGCTGAACCTGACCGGACGGACCTTCGACCTCGCCCTTCAGGGCGATGGCTTCTTCGCGGTGACCGATGGAACGCAGACGCTCTACACACGCGTCGGAACGTTCGGTCTGGACGCCAACAACAACATGGTTGACCTCCGAACTGGAAACCAGGTGCTCAATTCATCCGGCGCCACTTTCACCGTCGATCCGACCGCGGTGGTCGCTCCCTCGGCGACAGCCAACGTCGGCTTCGGCGGAAACTTGCCCGCGGCAATCACCGGGCCTCTCGGCGAGGTCATGACCAGCGCATCCGCTTTCGCGGAGGGAACGCCCGCGATTTTGACGGGCGCGAACAGCGGTCCGTACACGATTCCGGCAGGCCAGACCTTCACCATGGAGCTCGTCGTCAACGGCGGCGCTCCTCAGACGGTCTCGGTCCCGAGTACCACCGGCACGGTCACGGCGGCAGACGTCGCCACGGCGATCAACCAACTCGACGACGTCACCGCAACCGTGAGCGCGGGCGCGATCACCCTGACCAGCGACATCGTGGGCGACGCATCGACGATCAAGGTGAACCCCGACAGCGGTGGCTTCGACCTGGCCGCGACGCTCGGAATGTCGACGTCCCTCGTCGCGGGAACGGAGATGGCTGCGACTCTCTCGACGGATCTCAACGACCTCACCAGCAACCTGGCGGACTACTCGACAGGCGAGTTCATCGAGATGAGCGCGACGGACGCAGACGGGACTCCAGTCCAGGCCTCCTTCGAGTACGGCGTCGACGGCACCACGCTCGGTGAGCTCGTGACCTTCATGAACGCGCAGCTGGCTGGTGCCACAGTGGCATTCAACGCGACGACCGGACAAATCGGCGTCACGGCCGATGCGACGGGCGAGGCCGAGCTGTCGATGAACCTCTCGAACTCCTCCAGCCAGACGGGTGCGAGCGACTGGGCTTCCCACGCGTTCGCCGTAACTACGGACGGCGCGGGTGCCGATACGACGACGAGCTCGATCGAAGTCTTCGATGGTGCTGGCAACCCACACTTGCTCGCATTCACCTACACGCGTCAGGACGATGGATCCTGGAACATGGATGCCAGCGTCGACCCGAGCGAAGGAACGGTGACCGCCGGGCAGATCGCCGGAATCACGTTCAATCCCAACGGCTCGATCGCTACTCCGACGACAGGAAACATCTCGGTGACCTTCAACGGTCAGCCGGCCCAGTCGATCGCGGTCGACCTCGGAACCGCCGGAGGCTTCAGCGGCTTGACGCAGTTCGGCGGCCAGACCTCCGTGATTGCGGACACGCAAGACGGGTTCGGCGCCGGCGAGCTCTCGAGCATCCAGGTCGGAGCGGATGGCGTCATCAACGGCTTCTACACCAACGGACAGCTCCAATCGCTGGGCCAGTTCGGTGTGGCGACCTTCGTCAACCAAGAGGGCATGACCGATGCGGGCGACAACTACTGGTTGGCCAACGCCAATACGGGAACGCGCGTCCTCTCCGGCGGAAACTTCGGCCCGGCCGGAGCTATCGCGGGCGGAGCGATCGAAGAGTCGAACGTCGATACGGCTCAGGAGTTCGTGAGCATGATTCAGGCGCAGCGGGGCTTCCAGGCCAGCGCTCGAGTCATCTCCGTCCAGGACGAGATCCTGAACGAGACCGTCAACCTGGTCTAAACGCCGAATTAGAGGGCTTCGTCCAGGATGACGGAGCCGAGTACGCACAAGCGCCCGGACCGAAGCCTCGGTCCGGGCGCTTGTCGATTATCACTCCTTTGCGCACAGGGCGGACGTTTTTTGTCGCGGCATCGGAGGTCTCGTTCGCAGAATCACGGGATGAGAAATCAGGCGATGGGTGTGTGGAGCACGAGCGTGCTGGGCTTGGTCGGATTGAGCCTCTCCTGCGCGACGGGTGAGGGGCAGGCGACACAGGAGGAGCAATCGAATCCGTGGTCGGCCCCTCCGCTCGAGCGAGTGGTCACCGTCTTCGATGGACGCTCCGGGGAGCGCCTCGCGTGGAGTGAACTGCTCGACGAGTTGGCGAGTGCAGAGGCCGTCTTCCTCGGCGAGCAACACAACGACGAGACGACGCACCGCGTCGAGCTGGCGGTCTACGAGGGGCTGCTCGAGCGCCGCGACGGCGCGGTCGTCCTCGCGCTGGAGATGTTCGAGCGCGACGCGCAGGCGGTACTCGACCAGTATGTCGCGGGAGAGATCGACGAGCCGACCTTTCTCGAGAGCGCTCGCCCCTGGTCCAACTATCGAACCGCCTACCGTCCGATGATCGAGCGCGCGAGAGAGAGCGGAGCTCCCGTCGTTGCCTCGAACTTCCCTGTGGCTCTTCGTCGCCGAATCGCGATGGAGGGGGAGCACGTGATTCAAGAGCTCGATGGAGACGAAGCGAACTGGGCGCCGCGCGAGCTCCTGGCCAACTCCGCGCGCTACTGGCGCTGGGTAGACAACGCGGTTCGCGGCCACATCGGAATGATGGGCGGACCGAAAGACCCGTCCGATCCGCGCCTGATGGCGACGCAGAGCCTCTGGGACAACTCGATGGGCGAGGCCTGCGCCGATGCGCTCGACGACCATCCCGGCTCTTCCGTGCTGCACGTCAACGGCGGTTTCCACAGCTCCTACTGGGAGGGAACCACCCGCCAGCTCCTGCTCCGAAAGCCCGGCCTCGCGGTCAAGACGGTCGATATCACGCCGGTCACGAATCCGAACGTCGTGGAGCTCAGCGGCGAGCCCGTCGCGGACTACGTGGTGTACGTCGCGCGCAGAGCAACGGATCTCGACAGTGGTCGTTGGGCCGTCTCCGTCGCCAGGGACCTGCGCTATCGCATTCACATGCCGGAGTCCGCGACCGATGAGTCGCCCGTGCCGATCATGATTTGGTTGGGTGAAGCCGGGCTGACAGCGCGCGACGGAATCGAGCTGTGGCGTGACCGGCTGGGCGAGGAAGTCGCGATCGTTGCGCTCGAGACTCCCTACCGAGAGATCTCGGAGGACCTGGGCGACGGCGGGCGTTGGTACTGGCCCGACACCTTCTCGGCGGACATCGGCGTCCTGGCGAACGGAGTCCATGGCGCGTGGGCCTATGTCGCGCGCAACTTTCCAGTGGACGGCGCGCGCGTCGTCTTGGCCGGCGAGGGCACCGGCGCGACCGTTGTTGCGTCGGTCTCTCTGCTCAGCGATCTTCCGGCGGACTCGATCGCGTTCTTTCCGCGGCAGTACTCGAAGATCAAAGACTTTCCATTGCCGCTCCCCGAGCTGCGCGGAGAGCTCGAGCCGGTGGACAAGCGGCTGACCGTGGTCGCGGAAGCGGGCGACGAGGAGTGGTGGTCCGGTGAGCTCGCGGAGTACACCGGAATCGGGTTCGAGAACGAACTGAAGCTCGCTCTGGAGAGTGGCGGTATTCGCGAATTGGAGGCCGAGAACGGCATTCGCGAGGCACTGGGGCTCGCGGTCAACGCGGGCTTCGAGTCGGAAGAGCAGCGCGTCCTGGAGCTGGCGACCGACTCGGTTCGCGCACGGCACTGGGCCCGACTCGCGGCGTTGCGTGCCAGTGAGCGACTGGGCGTTCCGGTCTCGGTCGTGGCTGTCGGCCAGAATGACGGCGAGCAGATCGATCTCGATCTTTCTGCCGAGAGCTTCCGTGAAGAGCGCGATCTGCCGAGGTGCCCGGGCGACTTCGGCGGAACGACAGTGCTCGTGCTTCCCGAGACGGTCGATCCGAACGACCTCGCGACTTGGATGGAGTTGACGAAAAAGGAGAACGACCCGCTCGCGGCCAATAACCGGTTCTTGCGCTTGCGCGTCGCGCGCATGAGCGGCGAGTACTCGCTCTTCAACGTCGTCGAGAAGTTGCTCAGCGAGAACCGCAAGAACGTGCTCATCGTTCCGGCGCAGTTCTGTGCGGATGCCGAGACGATGCGAGCGCTCGCGCGAACGGTGAGCGAGTTCGAAGACTCGATGACTCTTCACTGGTTACCGGGACTCGGCGGCAACCTGTAGGGGGCAGAGACCGCGCGCGGACCCGGAAGAATCTTCCGCCTCGAATCCTCGCGAAGAGAGTTCCCGGTCCTGATCGAGGGACGGACAATCTTTCCTGCGGGGACCGCCGGATCGGCGATAAAGGCCCCTGGAGGGCCTTCAAACCCGGTTTTGGCACTTGGCACCGGCATTGCGTACCAGCCGGTGTCATGACATCAGGAATCTCATCCGGCGTGCAGTCCATGGCTTCTAACCAGAAGCAACTGGACTCCCTCGCCAACAACCTCGCCAACAGTTCCACGACCGCCTACAAGCGGCAGACCTCCTTCGTTCACGCGATGGCGAAGAACCGCCGCGGAGGTCAGACCGAGGAGGTTCGCGTCGAGACGCGCGTCGACTTCAGCCAGGGCGACATCAAGAGGACCGGCAATCCGCTTGACATTGCGATCGACGGGGAGGGCTTCTTCGCGATCGAAGGACCGAGCGGCGAGGTCTACAGCCGCAACGGCCAGTTCCAGGTCGACCGCGAAGGCGGGCTGCAAACCTTGGACGGCTTTCCGGTCGCCTGGGAGAACCTGAACGGCGCGATCGACACGGCCGGAGTTCCGATCGTCGTGAACAACGAAGGCGTTGTTCGCCAAGACGGTCGCGAGATCGGCCGCTTGAAGATCATGAACTTCAAGGACGTGAATCAGCTCGAGGCGATCGACGGCGGCTTCTACGAGCGCCCCCTCGACCTTGAAGAGACCACCCACACCGCGACCATTCGCCAAGGCTCCCTCGAGGGCTCCAACGTCTCACCGATCGAGGAGATGATCGCGATGATCAGTGTTCAACGACGATTCTCGGGCGCCTCGAACGTGCTCTCGATGATCAACGATACGTACCGACGCCTGACCCGCCTGCAGTAACCCAAGAAAGCCCCTTCAACGTGATTAGAGCAATGAGAACCGCCGCGTCTGGCATGCAGTCGCAGCAAATGCAGGTCGACACGATCGCGAACAACATCGCGAACGTGAACACGAGTGGGTACAAGAAGAACCAGCTGTCGTTTCGGTCGCTGATGTACCGCACCTTCCGCGAGCCGGGAGCGCCGACGTCCGCCAACCAGAACAACCCGACCGGTCTTCAGGTCGGAAGTGGAACGGAGATCGCCAGCTCGACCAAGCTGTTCATGCAGGGCGACCTCGAGCCGACCGCCAACCCGCTCGACCTGGCCATCTCCGGTGAAGGCTTCTTCGAAGTTCAGACCGCCGGCGGAGTCGCTGCCTATACCCGCGACGGATCCTTCCGCCGCGACGCCGATGGCCTGCTCGTCACCGCCGACGGCTTCCAGCTGGAGCCCGCAGTCACGATTCCCCCGGACGCCACCGAGATCTCGGTCGGTCAAGACGGAACGGTCAGCGTCACCACGGAAGGGATCCCCACTCCCTCTGTCGTCGGTCAGATCCAGTTGACGCGCTTCTCGAACCCGGCCGGCCTCAAAGCGCTCGGCGGGAACCTCTACGCCGAGACCGCGAGCTCGGGAACCCCGACCGTTCAAGCGCCGGGCACAACCGGTACCGGAATCCTGCGCCAGTCGTTCCGCGAGCGTTCGAACGTCGCGATCGTCGATGAGCTCATCGCACTGATCGAGGCGCAGCGCAACTACGAGGTCAACAGCCGAACCATTCGGGTGTCTGACGAAATGATGCAACAAGTTGGAAACCTGATCCGCTAGGCGAACACCATGATTACTTCACTACTACTTGCAGCCGGTATCACCCTGACCTTCCCGATGGAGGTCAAGGTCCAGGGAACCGAAGTGACGGTCAACGAGATCGCGCGCATCACGGGAGACGACCTCGAAGAGGTCCGTCTCGTCGGCGCGGTCGACTTGGGCTATGCGCCGATGCCCGGCCACAGTCGTCTCTTCTTCGGCAAGCGCGTTGCGGAGATCGTCAAGCGCGAGACCGGCATCGACGTCACGCTCGCCGGTGATCGCGCCGTTCGCGCTTTCCCGAAGGAAGTGACCATCAAGGGAGTCGATATCGAAGCGGCCGCGAGAGTGGAGTTGATTCGTCTGACGACCAAGCTCGACGCCGAGTATGTCCTCGAGCAAGCCCCGAGAACCGTCGCGGTTCCGGCTGGCAACGAGGGCGTCCGGCTCGAGGCGTTCTACGAGAAGCCGGAGGTCGAGAGTGGAGTGGTCAGCATTCCGGTCCGAATCATCATCGACAATCAGGTCTACCGAACGGTCTGGACCCGCTGGAGGATCGCTGTTCACGAGTTGCGAACCGTTCTGATCCGGCCGGTCGCGGCTGGCGAAGAGCTGACGGCCAAGCACTTCACGCAGAAGCGCGTGCTCATCCCTCGAGTCGGTGGAGCGAATCCCCTCGGGCGCCACCTGGCACTCGGCGCCGTCGCTTCTCGCGACATGAAGGCGGGCGAGATGGTCACGACCCTGGACGTCAATCGGCCGATGATCATTCGCCGCGGCGACACGATCTACCTCCAGGCACGGAGCCGCGCCATCACGGCACGCGTTCCTGCCAAGGCTGAAGAGGACGGAGCTCTCGGCGATCGAATCATTGTCGCCACGCTCGATGGCGGACGCCGCATGGGCGCAGTCGTCAAGTCGCGAGACCTCGTCGAAGTCGTCATCAGCAAGTAGTCGAGCCGCTCGTCTCACAAGAACAAACTGGCAACGAAGGACACCTCAAGAAATGAACGCACGTATCGCAGTCGTATTGATCGCAGCACTCTTCGGGAGTCCAGATTTTGCGCACGCCCAGGATCGTATCGGCTCGATCTACCGGCCGAATCGCGGTCCGCAGAGCCCCATCGCAAACAAGACGGCTCGCCGGAAGGGTGACCTGATTACGGTGGTTATCGAGGAGAACCAGGACGTCTCGAATCGGGAGACCTCCAACATCACGCGTGAGACGTCCCTCGATACAGCGTTGACCGACCTAGCCGTCGCGCCGAACGCCTTCAACCCGCTGCCCACTCTTGGCGGTTCGACTAACGACGAGCTGGCCAGCACCGCGAACTATCAGAAGAAGGGTGTCTTCACGGCGCGGGTTACCGCGATCGTCGTCGACACGCTTCCAAATGGGAACCTGGTGATTAGTGGCCGTCGCGAGATTCGAATCGACCAAGAGGTCAAGGTGCTCGAGATCTCCGGAATCATTCGTCGCTACGACATCCTGCCGGACAACACCGTTCAGTCCGAAAAGGTCGCGAGCGCGAAGGTCAGCTATGCCGGCTCGGGTCCGCTGACTGACGCGACCAACCGCTTTGGTCTCGGCGAGTTCCTCGTCAAAGTCATCCGCTGGATCTCTCCTTTCTAAGTGAAGCCGCAAGCTAGCAACACGACCACCATGAAACGCTTCATCTCCTGCTTCGCAGTCGCCATCGTGTGCACTACTTCTGTGTCCGCGCAAGAGTCAGCCGTGATCTACCCGACTGGCGGAATCGAAGCTCCGACCCAGCCGACAGGTAAGTCTGACGCGACCTACAAGAAGCTCGAGCGCATCACACCCAAGCCGGGCACCGGCGCGCAGGGTGATATTCGAGTTCGCGTGCGCGACCTCGTTGCGGTTCGCGGGCAGGAGCAGAACCTCGTCCAGGGAATCGGGCTGGTAACCGGCCTCGCGGGCACCGGAGACTCCGGTCTCGCTGCGAGTCAGGCCATCCAGAACTTGCTGCTGACGCAGAACATCACGCTGCCGCTCGGCTCGATCAACTCGAAGAACGTCGCGGTCGTCTGGGTCGAAGTTCAGCTCCCCGCTGGCATCAAGCCGGGCCGCCGAGTCGATGTCCGCGTCTCTTCGATCTACGACTGCAGCAGCCTGGTCGGTGGAACGCTCGTGCGCTGTGAGCTCACGGACATGAGCGGCACGGACGTGTACGCGACCGCCGCTGGTTCGATCTCGGTCGGCGGTTTCTCGGTCGGAGGCGAGGGCGCCACCGCGACCCAGAACCACGTCACGGTCGGCATTGTTCCGCAAGGCGGCAAGGTCGAGCGCGCGGTCGACGGCTCGCTAGTCAGCGAGCACGGCTTCATCTACCTCGACATGAAAGCGCTCAACGGCTCCTTCGGGAACACGGTGCGCATCGCCGAGTCGATCAACGGCATCTACACCGGCGCGGCGGTTGCACAGGATGCGATGACCGTGCGCGTCTCCGTCCCGGCCGACTTGCCGGAGAACTCACACGTCGCCTACCTCGCATCGCTCATCTCCCGCGAGATTACGCCGGAGAACTTCGCGCGCATCGTTCTGAATGAACGAACAGGTGTGATCGTCATGGGCAAGGGCGTTCGAATCACGGAAGGGGCCATCACCAAGGGCAACCTGACGGTGACGATCGCCGAGACGCCGGAGACGAGCCAGCCCGGCCCGCTATCCAACGGCGAGACCGAGACCAACCCGCGCACGTCGCTGTCCGTCGAAGAAGAGGATCGCGCGCTGACCATCGTCAATGGCGCGGTCGAGCTTCAGGAAGTCGTCGAGGTCCTCAACGTCCTCGGCATTACCCCGCGCGATCTGATTCAAGTGCTTCAGGCCATGGCGCAGTCGGGAATGCTTCACGCCGAAATCGTGATGATGTAATGGATATCAGCTCACTCAACTCATCCATCGCTGGTCAGATCGACCAGGCCAACGCGAGTCGCGAAGCGAGCATGCTCGAGCGCGCTGCGGGCTCCGCTTCCGACAAGGACGCTGGCAAGCAGTTCGAGGCCATGCTCGGAACGATGCTCGCCAAGGAGATGCGCAAAGGTCTCGACGAGGGCTTCTTCGGTAAGGGCCCCGGCGCAGACAGCTTCAGCTCCTGGCTCGACGAGTACGTGGGGCGCGTCATGGCGGAACAGGGCACGCTCGGCACGGGTTCGCTCGTGAAGCAGTACGTGGCCGAAGTCGAGGGACTCGAGGGTGCGGGTGAGGGCGACGAGTCCGTTGCACGCGAGACGAAGCTCACATCGGAGTCGAAGTGATGGACAAATCCAAACTGACCAAGCTCGCGAACCTGCTGCTGTCGCACCTCCAAGAGGAGCAGGCGGTGCAGATGCGTCTCCTGGTTCACCTCCGTGCGCAACAAGCGGCAGCGCTCAAAGGTGATACGGAGGGACTCTCCTCGACGACGAGTGAGATCGAGCAGGAGCTCAATGGCGAGAGTGTTCGTCAGCAACGTCGCACCGCGCTCCTCTCCGCCTTCGAAGGTGAGCTTGGCGTTCCAGAGCGACTGCTCACTGTTGGAAGTCTGATCGAGCGACTCGAGCAGAAGGGCATTCGCACCGCCGGGCTCGCTACGGTCCGCGCGGAGCTCAAGGATGCGCTTCTCGAGGTCCGCAAGCTCTCGCGGAAATTGAAGGTCATTGCGCGCGGCCACGGCGAAGTCCTGGACGACGTCCTGCGCGCTCTCGCCGGAACCGGCGAACGCACACTTGGAACCGGCATCTTGGTCAACGCGGAGGTCTAGGAGTATGAGTGGAGTAGGAGTTTCAACCGGAATCAGGGCTCTTCTCGCATCGCGAGTAGGCTTGGCTACCGTCGGCCAGAACATCACCAACGCAAACACGCCGGGCTACTCGCGTCAGTCGGTCGACTTTTCGGCCGCACGCCCGATGCTCTCCGGAGGCGTGCTGGTCGGCAACGGAGTGGACGTTACTTCGGTTCGCCGAACGGTTGACGCGCTGCTCCAGCGCCGCCTCCTCACACAGAACTCGGTGCAGGGTCGCTTGGAGTCGCGCTTCACCGCGCTCTCCGAGATCGAAGCACTCATGCAGGAGCCCAGCGGAGCGAGCCTTGGCGCTCAGCTCGACGGCTTCTTCACGTCGGTCTCTAGCCTCTCGACGAACGCCTCGGACTCGATTCTGCGGACCGGCATGATCAACAATGCGGTGCAGCTCACGTCGCAGTTCAATCAGCTCGCCGGCAGCCTCGACAACATTCGAGCCGACACGAGCAGCGAAGTCTCACTGCGCGTGGAGGAGGTCAATGACCTGGCCCGCGAGATCTCATTTCTCAATACGGAGATCGCCTCCGCGAAATCGGCCGGACTCTATCCCAACGACATGCAGGACCGTCGCGACGTCGCGATTAGCGACCTCTCGCGCCTCGTCGACATCGACACGCAGGAAGACAAGACTGGTGCAGTTCGCATCCTCGTGGACGGTAGCACTCTGGTCAGTGCGACACGCGCTCACGCTCTGACGTCGCGCCTCGACTCGGATGGCGAGATCGAGCTGCGCATCAAAGGCGCTGCAGTGACGACCACGCCGAGCGGCGGAATTCTCGGCGGCTTGATCGCCGTCTCGCGCGACACGATCCCGCAGCTGACGAACCAGCTCGACCTGCTCGCACAGAACATCATCCGTGAGGTCAACCGCGTACACAGCGAGGGGATCCCAGCGTCGGGGCCCTACACGTCACTGACGGGAGGCAGCCGCTTCACCGACACGGACAAGGATGGCTCGTTTCGGGATGAACTCCTCTCCGGCGCGGGCCTGCCCTCGGAGGTCGTGTCCGGAGAGCTCTTCGTCAACACGACGAACCTGGCTACGGGCGAGCTGACCAAGACCAAGATCAGCATCTCGAAGACGCACACGACCGTTGGCGACTTCCTCGATGAGCTGAGCAGTGTTCCGAACCTCGCAGCAGATATCGATGCGCTCGGACGAATTCAGATAGTCGCCGACGCCGGCTTCGGATTCGACTTCGGCCGTCGCCTCGATCCGAGCCCTGACAATATCGGGTCCTTCGGTGGGGGCAGAGCTTCTCTCGGAACCGCAGCCGCCGAGCCTTTTGCTCTGTCCAGTGGCGACACGCTCACACTGACTTCGGGAGCGACGCCGATCAACGTCACCTTCAACAGCACGGACTTTGCACAGATCTCGGAAGCAACAGCCGAGGAGATGGCCGCGGTCATCAACGCGAACCCGGATGTCATCGCTACCGGCATGCAGGCCTCGGCAGAGAACGGTCGTCTGGTCCTCCAGACACTCGGCACAGGCAGCACGGAGTCATTCGATCTGACCGGAGGCTCAGCTCTGGGGGCTCTCGGGTGGACCGCGCTCTCCGGTGCAACGATCACCGGTCAGGACACCTCTGTCGATGTCAAGATCAGCGGAAGCTACACGGGCCAAAACAACGACGTCTACAGCTTCCGTCCTACTGGCGACGGAACCGTTGGTGCAACGCCTGGCCTGTCGGTCGACGTCTTCGATTCTTCGGGCAGCCGTGTTGCCACGCTCGACGTGAGCGACAACTACATTCCCGGCACGGACCTCGAGATTGCGGACGGAGTCACGGTCAGCTTCGGGCTTGGGGACCTCTCGGCCACGTACAACGATGGCATGTCGCTCAACGTCGTGAATGACGCAGACACCTCCGATGCGCTGATCGCGGTCGGAGTGGGCTCTTTCTTCTCAGGAACCGGCGCTCGGGACATCTCCGTTCTCGACAGCATCCAGGCAGACCCCGAGCTGATCGCGTCATCGCTTTCTGGCTTCGACGGTGACAACCAAATCTTGCTGGAACTCCTCGACCTGGAAGACATCTCCATCGGCGAGCTTGGCAGCGCTTCGCTCTCCGAATTCTACGGCGAGATCGTTGGACAGACGGGGTTCGACACTGCCTCGACCACAAACTCACTCGACGCCAACGACGCGCTCATTCAAAGCCTGGAGGCACGCCAGCAGCAAGTCTCCGGTGTCAACGTGGACGAGGAGTTGGTGACACTCCTCGAGTTCGAGCAGTCGTTCCAAGCGGCCTCTCGATACATCAACGTCCTCAACGACCTCAACGACGAACTTCTCTCGCTGCTCTAAATCACATGCCTCTACGAATCAGCACAGCATCGAACTACCAGCGCGTCCTCTCGGGCCTGCGGCTAAACCTGAGCAAGCTCGTCTTGTCGCAACAGCAGGTCGCAACGGGCCGACGCATCATGCGTCCGTCGGACGACCCGAGCGGAACGGCGCGAGTCCTCTCGTTCAACCGTCAGATCTCCGGAACGGATCGGTTCATCGGCGCGATCGGAATGGGGCGCTCTGTCGTCGACACGGGAGCAGTCGCACTCGAGAATGGCTCCGGAATCCTCAGTGATGCTCGGCAGAGCTTGATCCAGGGAATGAACGGAACACTCTCTTCCGAGGATCGCGAGGCTCTCGCCAACGAGATCGAGCTCCTCCGCGCGGAGATGCTCGGCGTCGCGAACACGCGCTCCGGAGAACGCAACCTGTTCGGCGGAACGAAGTCGAGTGACTCGCCCTGGGTCGACAGGATCATCGGTGGCGTGAGTCGCGCTGTCTACACGGGCAACGATGAAGAGCAGCGTGTGCGAATCGGAGACGGTGTCGAGGTTGCGATCACGGTCTCGGGGCAGGACGCGTTTGCGAAGAACGACGGAACCGGCCCGGTCTTCTCGGGACTGACAGGAATAGGCAGCGGTGTGACCGGCGATGAGGGGCAGGGCTACGAGTACCTGACCCTGCGCAACGACGGAACGAGCTCCGCGACGCTGACCAGCTCTGGCATCACGCTGGTCGGTGGTGGAGCCCAAGACACACTGCTCGGCGACAACACGCTGACTATCGACGCGGCTGCGGGAACGATTCAGTTGGGAAACGGAACGGCGATCGACTTGCCCCAACCCGGCGCCGCGAACTTTACCGACTTCACTGTGACCAATGAGTTCGGTGGGGATCTACATCTCGACTTCAGCGCCTACGGCGGTGGGAATTTTACGGGCACGGTCTCCGGCGCCGGCTCGATTGCCATCGACGGCACGACGTTCACCCCGATCGACTTCAACGAGACCGATCTGGAGCTCATTAATCCAGAGAGCGGTAACACGATGCACTTCGACATGACCGGCGTGAAGCGGGCGGGCGTCGAGCTAGTCACCTTCGGTGGCAACGTCAACGTGTTCGACACGATGCAGGGCATGGTCGATGACCTACGCAATGAGGATGGGCTCACGCAGGCAGAGCTGACCGATCGGCTGGGCATCTGGCTGAACGAACTAGACCGGGGTCAGGACAACTTGCTCGTCTCGCTGGGAAGCCTCGGCTCCCGCAGCGAGCGCATGACGAAGACCGAAGACAAACTCGAAGGCGTGCAGCTGCAACTGCAGTCGCTGCGCTCAGAGGAAGAAGACGTGGACATTTCCGAGGCCGCCTTGGAACTAGCACGCGCGCAACAATCGTTGGAATTGGCACAAGCATCCGGTGCGCGCCTACTCCAGACCAACCTTCTCAACTTCTTGAGGTAGTCCGATGGCTGATATCCCCATTTCCGGGAAGCTGGGCGCTTCCGGCCCCGAATCCAATCGAATCGGCGGCGTCCCTGCTAAGGGAACCGGTTCGAAAGTCGAAACCAAAGAACAAGGCGTCGCCTTTCGAGCTCTCCTCGAGAAGCTCGAAGAGAAGGCACGCGTTCTAGAAGAGCAGACCCGTGGTGTCGATGACGCGAAGAACCTGGCCGGCGCTGTTGAAGGAGCAAAAGCTTCCCTCGATGACGCGCTGTCGCTCGGCGAAGAGCTCCTCGAGACCTATCGGCAAAACCGCCAACAGAACTCGGCTGGTACCGAGGAGCAGAGCAAATGATCACCACCTCCATTAAAGAAGGCCTCGAGCCTGCCGTCGAACTGATGAACCGCGTGTTGCGCGAAGCCACAACGGTCGTCGAAGAGTTCCCGCTCGTCTTCCGCTCTGGCTTCTCCGGCCAGGTCGTGAGCCTTGGCGACGAGAGCAGTGTCCGTTCCGCGTGTGCGATCCTGTTGCGCGATGCGGTCTGCTCCGACATCAGCTTCAAGCTTGGCCTCATCGGCTCGGTCTCGACGGACTCCGATCACCGCCGCACGGGCCTCGCGACCAACGTCTTGCTCGGCGCCGAGCAGCGTCTCGCCCAACAGGGTGCCGTGATCTCGATGCTCTGGGCCGATGACCCGCGCTTCTACTTCGCGCGAGGCTATCGCCCGGTCGGCAGCGAGAACGACTTCCTGATCGACGGCGAGATGGTGGAGTCGCTTCCGATCCTCGACGGCATCCGACTCGCGAGCGCGGACGATGCTGAAGCGATTCACAATCACTACAATCAACACCCGACGCGTCTGGAGCGAAGCCGAGAAGAGACGGCTGCACTCCTCGAGTGCCCCGGCATGACGACCTTGGTTCACGAACCGGACGGTCAGCTGCTCGGCTACGCATGCATGGGTCGCGGCGAAGATCTCGCGGGCACCGTCCATGAGTGGGGCGGCGACCTGAACTCGGTCTTCGGCCTCCTCAGGATGCACGCCGAGAGCCGCAACACGACAGAGCCGACCTTCCTGATCGCTCCGCGCAACGAGACAGAGCTCGCCCAGCGACTGACTCTGATGGGCTCTCCGCCCGTCACCGGTCTCCTCGGTCTGGCGAAGATCGTGAACCGTGAGGCAGCCGCGAAGCTCCTGAACGAGCTCGTCGGCGATACGGCCACGGTGACTTTCCACCCCGAAGGCTCGGAGACCGAGCAGGTCCACATCGAAGCGCCCGGCGGAGCCGAGTTCCTCAACGACGACACGCTGCTCGTCCTCTTGTTCAGCGGCAAGGGCGAGCGTGCCGAGACCGAAGCCTTCGGCGACCACTTCGGTGTCAACGTCGATCGACTTCCGCTCGAGACGTTCGTCTGGGGACTCGACTCGATCTAACCCGCGAAGGTGAGGTACCTCACCTTCGCGGGAGCTGTCAGTAGTTGCCTGGGAACAGCTCACGCTCGACCGCTTCGATCACGATGTGAATGACCTTGATGTGGAGCTCCTGGATGCGGTCCGAGGTCGTCGCACGGGGTACGATGATCGAGAGGTCGACCAGGTCGCGCAGCTTGCCGCCGCCCTTGCCGAGCAGCCCGACGGTTCGAATACCTTTTGAGCGTGCAACCTCGACCGCGCGCAAGATGTTCGGGGAGTTTCCGCTCGTGGAGATGGCGAGCAACAGGTCGCCCTCGTTTCCGTAGGCCTCTACGGAGCGAGCGAAGATCTCGTCGAAGCCGAAATCGTTCGCGATGCAGGTCAGCTGGCTCGGATCGGAGAAGGCCAGCGCGGGCAGCGCCGCTCGGTCGCCGCGGAATCGACCGGTCCACTCTTCGGCGAAGTGCATGGCGTCGCACATGCTGCCGCCGTTGCCGCACGACATCAGTCGGCCGCCGCTCTTGAAGGTTGCCAGCGCGAGTTCGGAAAACTTCTGAACGCTGGCCAAGCAGTCGGGGTCACCGAGAAAGGCCTGTAGGGTCTCCGCCGCTTCATCGAAGGACTGTCGAATGGGATCGGAATTCGTCATCGAGCGAGCGAGTCTAGACAGCCACTCCCCCCCCCGCAACGCGAAGGTGAGATACCGCGCTCGGCGCATCTCTAAACTTTCAGGACCCCACACGTTGCTCTGCACCGTGTGGGGTCCTGAAAGTTTAGAGATGCGCCGAGCGCGGTATCTCACCTTCGCGGAGTCAGAGTGTGGCGAACGCGGCTCGGGCGGCAGCGAGGACGTGGTCCAGCGCTTCGTCATCGTGGGCGGTCGAGAGGAACCAACACTCGAAGGGGGAGGGCGGGAGGTGGACGCCGTTCTCCAGCATCACTCCGAAGAAGCGCACCCAGCGCTCGCGGTCGGAGTCCATCGCATCCTGGAAGCGGAGCACCGGCTTGGCGGACAGATAGGGGCACAGCATGGCTCCCTGCCGCCCGACGTAGATCGGGATGTTGTTCGCTTTTGCGGCCGCTTCCAGTCCGGCCTGAAGCTTCGCACCCTTGGCTTCGAGCGCCTCGTAGGTGCCGGGCTGATCCAGTGCGCGCAAGGTCGCGAGGCCCGCAGCAACTGCGAGCGGATTGCCCGAGAGCGTACCGGCCTGATAGACATCGCCCGCGGGCGAGACACGCTTCATCAGGTCGGCGCGCCCACCGTATGCTCCAATCGGAAGTCCGCCGCCGATCACCTTGCCGAGCGTGACCAGATCGGGCTGCACGTCGGTCAGCTCCTGATACCCGCCGCGCGCGACCCGAAAGCCGGTCATGACCTCGTCATAGATGAGCAGCGCGCCGTGCTCGTCGCACAGCTCGCGCAGCCCGCGGAGGAAGCCATCCTCGGGCAGGACGCAACCCATGTTGCCCGCGACCGGCTCGACGAAGACGCAGGCGATCTCCTGGCCGCGTTCCTCGAACATCGCGCGCGTCTCTTCGAGGTCGTTGTACTCCGTGACGAGAGTCAGCTCGGCGAGTGCGGACGGAACTCCGGGTGAGTCGGGCGCGCCCAGCGTCAGTGCGCCGGAGCCGGCCTTCACGAGGAAGGAGTCGCCGTGGCCGTGGTAGCAGCCGTTGAACTTGAGCGTGTGCGAGCGTCCAGTCACCGCGCGCGCCAGGCGCAGCGCGCTCATCGTGGCCTCCGTGCCGGAGTTGACGAGCCGGATCATCTCGACCGCCGGACAGCGCTCGACGATCACGCGGGCAATCTCGAGCTCCGCGCGACTCGGCGCTCCGAGCGCCGTGCCCGTTTCGACGACGGCGTGCAGCGCGTCCTTCACGACGGCCGGCGAGTGACCGAGGATCAACGGCCCGTAGGCGCCCACCATGTCGACGTAGCGATTGCCGTCCTCGTCGGTGACCCAGGCGCCCTCGCCACTCGCGAGGTGGACCGGATTGCCGCCGACGGCCTTCCAGGCGCGGACGGGACTGTTGACCCCGCCCGGGATGAGCTCGGTGGCGGCGCGGAAGATGGAGTCGCTTTGCTGTCGATTCATGGCGGCCAAGATAGCGTCAGCCGCTCCGAACCGCAGTCCCCCTTAGTGCGGACCCCGGATTCCGGCGAGCTGAATGGCGAACTCGGCTGCGGTCGGCTTCGGCAGGGTCACGAGCCGCGAAAACTCGAGCGACGACTCCCGCAGCGCCGCGTCCGTCGTCGAGCCGATCGCGATTGCAGCAATGGATCGGAGCGCCTCCTCGGGGTGGGAGAGCTCGCCGAAGACGGTGACCGCCGAGGGGCTCGCGAAGAAGATCGCGTCGAGTCCGCGCAGGTCCTTGGCTCGCTTCGACTCGGGCGACTGCAGGGTCTCGTACACGACGGGGTCGTGGACCCGAAGACCGCTGGCTCGCAGCTCGACCGCGAGCTCGTCGGAGAGAGATCCCCGCGGCCAGAGCAGCTCGTCTTCAGCAGCGAGCTCGCCAATCAGGAACTCGGCCAAGCTCTTTGCGTTCGGGGCGGGAGAGCCCAGGACCGAAAAGCCAAGCTCGCGCACGAGCTTCGCGGTGACTTCGCCGACGCAAGCGACGGGCGTCGAGCGATGGCTCGCGGGCAGCTTGCGGAGAGCCGCGATCGCCTGCTTGCTCGTCACGCAAATCGCAGCGAAGCACTCGGGCAGAGAGGTCGTGTCGAGAGCGCGCGGGTAGGTGGCGATCAGCTCGAGGCTCTTCGCCTTCCACTCCGCCGTGTGCGCGGCCTCGCAGTACTCGTCCGTACGCCCGAGCGGGCCCGTCACGAGGACCTGTGGGCGCGAGCTCATTCGCGCGCTGCCTCGATCAACTCGGCCGCGCCCTGTTCGATCAGCTCACCGGCGAGCTCGGCGCCGATCGCGACCGCCTCTTCGCGCGGACCCGTTCGAGCTCCGTCCACTCTGGTCTTGCCGTCGAGCGAGAGCACGCGCGCCTTCAAGGTCAGAGTGTCGCCATCGAGCTCCGCGTGTCCGCCGACAGGAACGTTGCAGCCACCGCGCAAGGCGGAGAGCAGGCTGCGCTCGGCGAGCGCGGCGTACCAAGAGGCCTCGGAGGTGATCGCGCGAATGCGCTCCTGTGACGCCGTGTCCTCCGCGCGACAGACGATCCCGACGATGCCCTGACCGACGGCGGGCAAGAAGCTCGCGTTGTCGAGCACCTGCGTGATGCGCTCGCCCAAGCCGAGGCGGCGGATTCCGGCCTCCGCCATGATCAGCGCGTCGGCCTCGCCCTCGTCGAGCTTGCGCAGACGCGTCTCGACGTTGCCGCGGATGCCCACCACCTCGAGATCGGGCCGCAGCGCAAGCAGCATCGCCGAGCGGCGCCGCGATCCCGTCGCGACGCGAGCTCCCGCTGGCAAGTCTTCGAGCCGAACGCCGTCGCGCGAGATCAGCACGTCGGAGGTCGGCCCGCGCTCGAGGGTCCCCGCCAGGACGATGCCCGGTTCGAGGTCGGTGATCATGTCCTTCAGGCTGTGTACGCTCGCGCAGGCTTCACCCCGCAGCAGCACGCGGTCGACCTCGACGGTAAAGATGCCGATGCGGCCGAACTTCGCGAGCTCGACGTCGAGTCGCTGGTCGCCGGAGGACTCGACCGGGTGGAGCTCGACGTCGAGGTCGTCGAACTTGGCTCTCAGGAGGGACTGAGTCGTCTCGGCTTGCCAGAGGGCAAGTCGACTGGCGCGTGTTGCGAGGGGGAACTTCACAGGTTGTCGAGGAACTGTCGGTACTCGTGTCGGAGGACGTCTTCGGGTTGTGCGTGTCGCGCGCTCTCCTTCATCTGCGAGAGCGCGACGTCGAGCAAGCGCCGCGAGAGCTCCGTAGAGAGACGCATCATCTCGGGCGTGGCCGTCTCGCCGGCAACGTCGTCCATGACTTGATCGGCGACTTCGATGAAGCGAGCGCGGAGCTTGTTGATCGCGGGCGAGAAGGAGGCGTAGGTCTGAAGGCTGACGAACTTGTGAACCTCGGAGACCAAGAGCGTTGAAGCGGTGTCGGAAGCGAGTTGCCTCTCGCGCTGGTTCTCATCGACGATTCGCCGCACGTCGTCGAGGTCGTAGTACAGCACTCCGTCGAGCTCGGCGACGCCTTCTGCGGCAACCCGCGGAATGGAGAGGTCGACGATCAACAGCGGGCGGTCTCGACGCGAGAGCGCCCGACGATCGAACTCGTCCAGGCCCAACAGGTTCGGCGCGCCATCCAGAGCGATGAAGATCAGGTTGGCGTTCGCGATGCGCTCCTTGAGGTTCCCGAGGTCACAAGCCAAGCCGCCGAGGTCGGAGGCGAGCGACTCGGCGTGGTCGAGGGTTCGGTTCGCGAAGGTGAGCGAGCCCGTCTCGGCGGCCTGCAGGTGCTTGCCCACCAGGCGCGCCGTGTCGCCGGCGCCCAGGATCAGAGCGGAGACCTTCTTGAAGCTACCGAAGACGCGCTCCGCCAGGGTCACTCCGACGCGTGCGACGGAGAGCGTTCCCTCTCCGATCGCGGTCTCGGTGCGAACGCGTTTGCCGACGGAGATTGCGCGGCGAAGCAGCGGCTCGAGGTGTTCGCCCAGCCCATCGCTCTCGCGCGCGATGCCGACGGCGATCTTGATCTGTCCGAGGATCTCGGTCTCGCCGAGCACCATGCTGTCCAGGCCCGCCGCGGCGCGGAACAAGTGGATCACGGCTTGAATGCCGCGGAAGACATACACGTGACCGGCCTCCGCTCCGGCGAACAAGATTCCACCGACTGCATCCTCGACCTTCTTGCCGGGAGAGACGGTGACCAGGACCTCCGTGCGGTTGCAGGTCGAGAGCACGAAGCGCTCATGCACTCCGTCGATGGCGCTGATCGCATCGAGCCGGTCGGAGACGCTGTTGCCCGAGATCGCGTAGCGCCCGCGCACATCCACGGGCGCGGTGCGCCAGGAGATGCCGATCAGGAGGAACTCGGTTGCGCTACTCATCGGGGCGTCTAGATGTGAAACGTGGACCGAGTCAGCGTCACGAAGAACGCGGAGCAGACGAGGAAGAAGCCCAGCGACGAGGCCATGGCCGCTCGCCACGCGCTCAAGCCGGGGATCTTGCTGGAGAACGCGACGATTCCGAGGTGAACCCAGAGCCCGAGGATGATCAGCACGTAGACATCGCTGTAGCTGAAGCCCGGCAGGTCCAGCGCGTGCGCCCAGCCGATTCCGACGTTGAGGCCGATGCCGAGGAGGACGAAGCCGGCGAGCGAGGAGCGGCGCATCATCACGGCCAGCTCTTGCAGGTCGGGCAGGTGGTTGAACAGGGCGCCAAAGGTGCGCCGACGCATCTGCCGGTAGAGCACGAGGTAGAGTGCGCCGTGAATGCCGGAGAGGATTACCGACGACGTCGCCAACACGCTCGTGGCGACGTGCATGATCGAGATTGCGTTGACGTCGAACTGGCCGCTCGGCGGGGTGGCGAAGGCGGAGGCCAGCGCTTGCATGACGAAGACGACACCGAGAATGGCTCCGCCGCTATTCGCCTGGCCCATGAAGCGCGCGATCAGTGTGTAGAGCAGGGCCGTGCTGAAAGCGACGGCCGAGAGTGCCGTCCAGGCTCCTATCTCCGGGATCGCCTCGAAGCCGAACGTGCGCGCGCCGAAGTAGGCGACGTGCAGCAAGAGCGCGACGAGCAGTGCAACTCGACGCGCGCGTTGGACCGAGGGAGCGCGCGGTCCGCCGAACACCATGGCGTAGAGCGCGGCCGCGACCAGATAGGCCAGCGGAAGGAAGACGTTGAGGGCTTGAACCGTAGTGTCCATGACTCGAAGAGTGCTGCGCTTGTCGCTTCTCCCTACTCGAGAACTTCAGCGAACATGGCTTCGACGCTCTCGACCGGCGTCTTGGGCAGGATCCCGCTGCCGAGGTTGAAGATGTAGCCCTCGGCGTCCGCAAACTTATCGAGCACCGCTCGGGTCTCGCGCACGACGGCTTCCGGCGGAGCGAAGAGGACGCACGGATCGAGGTTGCCCTGGAAAGCGACGCGATCGCCGACACGCGCGATGGCGTCCTTCGGATCGACTCGCCAGTCCACGCCGAGGACGTCCGCGCCGGTATCGGCCATGACCTCGAGCAAGTGCGCGCCGCCGTTGAGGTAGACGACGACCGGTACGCCGGTCGCCTGGGCGCCCTCGACCAGCCGCTTCATCTGCGGCAGGAGCACGCGGCGGTAGGTCTCGGCGTCGAGAGTTCCACCCCAGCTGTCGAAGACCTGCAGGACGTCAGCTCCCGCATCGACCTGCATCGCGAGGTAGGGAATCAGGTTGTCGACCATGCGAGTGAGCAGGCGATCGAAGCGCTCGGGCTCGCCGTACATCATCGCCTTGGTGTACTCGTAGTTCTTGCTCGACGCGCCCTCGATCATGTAGCTGGCCGTCGTGAGCGGTGCACCGCAGAAGCCGATGATCGCGCGCTCCTCACCGATCTCCTGGCGAACCATTCGAATCGCTTCACCCAGGAAGCCGGTCTCCTTGGCGGGATCGAAGTCGCGCAGCGCATCGATGTCTTCGTCGGTGCGAACGGTCGGCGTGATCTTCGGTCCGACGCCCTCGTGGAAGGAGACATCGAGCCCCATCGCGGCGGGCGGCACGAGGATGTCGCTGAAGATCACGGCGACGTCCATACCGAAGCGGCGAATGGGCTGGCAGGTGATCTCGGCCGCCACACTGGGTGTGCGGCACATCTCGAGGAAGCTCTTGCCGTCGCGCTCGGCGCGATACTCGGGCAAGTAGCGGCCAGCTTGGCGCATCATCCATGCGGGCGGGCGGTCGACGGGCTGTCGCCTGCAAGCGGCGATCATGCGTTCCCTGGAAGTGAAAGTGGGCATCGGTTGGGACAGAAGAAGGGGGCAGTTGATAGAGACGGCTGGAGTCTAAGGTGACCGGGTGCCATGCTAGTAGCTTGGACACCGAAGTGATGATGTGGGCGCTCGTTCTTGCCGTTTTGGCCGCAATTGTAGGCTGGATTTGCGCAGTTGTCGGGTGGCGGCGGTCGGTGAAGTTGGGGTTCGAGCGCGAGGCACTGCTGGCTCGGCTGCGGGACACGGAAGAGCTCGAAGAGCGGTCGAAGGACACCTTCGAGGCGCTGGCGGGGAAGGCCTTGCGAGACTCCGGCGAGCAGCTCCTGACTCTGGCGAAGGAGCGCTTCGCGACTCAAGAGGGGAAGGGCGTCCGCGAGCTCGAGCGGCGCAAGGAGTCGATGGAGCGGATGATCGAGCCGATCGGGAAGGCGCTCTCGAAGACGCACGCCGAGCTCGAGCGGCTGGGGCGCGAGAATGCCGGGCTGCGCAGCCAGGTCGAGGGCATGAGCAAGGCCAGCCACGCGCTCTCGCGCGAGACGGGGCGCCTGTCGCAGGCGCTGCGCCGGCCGAACGTGCGCGGGCGCTACGGCGAGATTCAGCTGGAGCGCGTGGTCGAGCTCGCGGGCATGCGCTCCTACTGCGACTTCGGAACGCAGGTCGTGTCGACGAACGACGCGGGCGCTTCGCTGCGCCCGGACCTCGTCGTCAACCTGCCCAACGACCGCACGATCGTCGTCGACGCGAAGACCAGCCTCGACGCCTACCTCGACGCCATCGAGTCGGACTCGCCAGACAAGGCCAAGGCACATCGCGAGCGCTTCGCCGCTTCGATCGTCGAGCAGCTCGATCGGCTCTCGCGCAAGGAGTACTGGGCGCAGTTCGCGGGCTCGCCCGAGTTCGTCGTCATGTTCATCCCGGGCGATCAGTTCATCGACATGGCGTTGCAGGAGCGCCCGGAGCTGATCGAGAACGCCGCGCACAAGAACGTCATCCTCGCGAGCCCGTCGACCCTGATCGGGTTGTTGCGAGCCGTGCATTCGGGCTGGCGCGAGAAGCGCCTGGGCGACAGCGCCCGCGAGCTCTTCCAACTCGGTCGCGAGTTGCACGAGCGCGCCGCCAACGTCCTGATTCACGCCGACTCCCTGGGCAACTCGCTCAAGGGCTCCGTAGACAGCTACAACTCCTTCGTCGGCTCGATGGAAGAGCGCCTCCTGCCGACCCTGCGCAAGTTCGAGGAGCGCGGCGCTTCGTCCGCCAAAGAGCTCGCGCTCCCCCGCTCGATCCACGAACCGGTCCGCAAAGGCAAGCGCCTCAAGAAGAAGAAGCGCAAGAAGCCGAAAGCCTTGCCCGAGATCAGCGACTTGCCGTCGGAGTGACCGCGGCCAAGCCGCTCACGCTACTGCAGTGGCCGGTCTAGGAAGACGTCGCCAGGCTCGAGCTCAGAACCGATCGATACGGTGATAAGACCCTCACCGATCCAATCCTCGGAGATCAGTTCAGCTGCCTTCGCGTAGTCGAGCGGATCCGCCCCTGATGCGGCCATCGACTTGACCCGGGCGAGTCCAAGGAATTTGACGACCTCGTAACCAATCCTGTTCGCAGCCTCCTCCTCTTTCTCCGACAACTCGTTCCAGATTGCCCTGTCCGCCGTGAAGGCTTGCACGCCCACAGAGAGCTCGCCGATCTCCCGATGCTCGGCATCACGAAGATAGGTTTTCCCCGTGAGGTCGCACGCGATCCAATCGGCAAGCCCCTCGTGCATGTACCAAGGAACATTCTGATAGGGCGAGCTCTGTATGCCGTACCAATGCACGAGCTCGTGAGCTAGATGGGTCTCCGGGTGCTCCCAAGCGTCGCGACCGAGTTCAATGCGGCGTCCAACGTAGACCCCGATCGAATCCACGTGAGTCCGCTTGGACTCGAGAACCCAAACCTCGACGGACTCGTTGCGAGAAGACTCGAGCAGAGATTTGATCTGAGGAGCCAAGTCGTCCAGCGCTCGAGCGTAGGTGGAGAGGCCCCCCGAGACATGCGCGCGAACGATGCCGAACTCCGCCTGAACCTCAAGAGGAGGAGTCCTGCATCCAAGTGCAAGCGCGAAGAGAAAAACGAAGGTGGAGCGCATCGGCAGCGAGGGCAATTAGATTGTGGAGGAGTAGAGAGCGCGAGCCCCCTACTCCTCAACGACCCCATTAATAGCTAGAAGGTTGCCTTGACGGTTAACGATGCGCGCTGAACTCCCGGAAGGCCCTCGGCGCGATAGACCTCTGTCGCCCTATTGACGTACGTCACGCCCGGCAGGATTCCGGAATCCAGAGCGCTCGATGGAATCACTGTTTCGATGACATCCCAACCATTGCTCTCGTACCGAATGGAGCGGGTGTAGAGGTCAGCCATAAAGGCACCATTGTTGAAATCCATGCTCCAGGAGATAAACGAGCCTGGCAGGCTCGAGACGATTCGCCCGCCGCCGGATGCGTCAACACTGATCGTCGTGAACTTTACGACGGTGACGGTTCCGGGGATGACGGCGCCGATTCCGCGATCGAGGATTGGTTGAATGATCGAGCTAGCTTCTGCATGCGAATCCGCGAGGACTTCGAAACTGTAGTACAGGTGTTCTTTGCCCGTACCGAAGCCAGAAGCGAGCGGCAGGCCGAAGACTGAGGCAGTCGACGATAATTTCGAAACCAGGCGCTTCTCCTGAGGAAGGGTTCCACCTTTCCCCAACCCTCCTGCTAAAGAACCCAAGCTCGAAGGTTGAAGCAGGGAGGCTCCGCCATCGCCCTCCTCTTCCGGGCAGTCGATAGCGGTTCCCGCAAGTGATGTCGATCCGGCGGGAATCGGCACCGTGAACGAACCGGTCGGCCCAACCATAACGGAGGAGCTCCCTGTGGCGTTGCCATCCGCATCTGTGAAGCTCAGTTCAACACAAGTGTCGGCGAGAATCTCTCCTCCTTGAACTGTCGCTTGGGGATTGCCATTGGTGTCGACACCAATCTTGACTCTTACAGATCCGCCGAGCAGCGGTAAATCGCCTTCCACTTCGATGTAGGCCGCGAGGGTACATCCGACAGTCAGAACAAGCGCGGCGATGGCGGCGCAATAGACGCCACGGCGGCGTGTCTTCTTGGGGTGATACATTGGGTTCAGCTCTTTCTTGTGGGCGGGGTAACTCGGTCATCGCGAACGGATGACTCGGTGCCCTTGATAGGCAATTCGAGCGCGTGAACCGAACCCACGCGTCTAGCGCAATCTGCAGCGTTAGGAACTTCTGAAGAGCTCCCGAATTCCCCAGTTTGACTTCCTGTGAAGTCCAAGCTCTCAGCGGGGTGGCGAAGCTCGGGCCGCAATTGGAGATTCCTCGTATTTCGGGGGGGCGCTTCCTCCTCTAGCCCAACCTAGCCATCGGCTAGATCGGAATGGGGCGGCCAGCGCGCGCCCCCACGTGGTGCGAGGTTGAACTCGATGGACTCTCTCTCGGTCTTGAATAGAAGGAGCATGCCGTGAACTGGAACGTACAAGCTTGCGGTGGTGGGAACTCGGAGACGGGTGAGTGTTCGAGTTCGAGTGTTGAGAGTGCGGCCATGCGGCGGCGCGCGGTCGTGCTGGTGCTGGGCGTCTTCGCTGCGGCGCTTCTCGCGCCGAACTCGGCGGTGGGCTCTTCGCGTAGAGAGCCAGGAGATCAGCGCGCTCTTCTGGCGTGCGGCGCGGAAAGCTGCGACGCCCCGAGCCCGTGGCCGGCGGCTCGTCCTTCAGAGGCCCTGCTAACGCGGGCCCTCTTTCGTCCTCCCCGCCGGCCACGGGCTCGGGGCACTGGGAGGAAACGGGGGCTGAATCGGAATGCGGAGGTCTAAGCCACTTCTTCCAGGAACTGAACATGGTCGTCTCCACCGGCCAACGCCGGGCAGGGAGACGGGCGATCAGGGGGCTGCGCTACAAATGGGAACTGGTAATAATTGTTGTGAGGGGCACATCGTCGTTCAGTGGTCGCGCCGAGCTATTGCTTGCCCCTGACGCGGAACAACACGAAGGGCGGAGTCTCTCCAACTAGCTTCAGTCGGCTTCGGAAGAGTATCATCATCGATTATTGAGCGCCCACGGGCCGAGTGCGCTGGGCCGCCTAGCGCTTGGAGCGGGCGATCCGCCGATCCTCGATCATGACGTAGTCGATCTCGTGCTTCTTGAGTAAGGTGAAGGCGCCGACCGAGATCGCTAAGGGGAGCGCCACGATTGCGCCGAGCCTGCGTCGAAACTTCGAAGAGCACAGAATTGCAATGAGCGCGCCGAACGGCTCACGAGAAGACTCAGGTGGTGAACGGTCGCTCTCGCAAGAAGCGCCAGTGCGAGCAGGGGCGAGAGGCCGGGCGGCTGCAGAGTGAAGGGCTCGCCGAGATAGGTGTAGCTCTCACCCGCAATCAGCGAGCGAGCGGTGGCGATGTAGGTCGCCGCGTCGAAGAAGGTCGAGTGAAGCGCTCACCTTGCGCCGATTGGCTGCACTCGGCAGAAAGCAGCGTCTGTCGAACAGGGGAATTCCGGGGAGTTCGAGGGGGTCGGCCTGCCTCTCAGACGTGTACAAGGCTCATGGGTGTCGTCGAGGGAATCCTTTCGCTTATTCAAGAAGCACAGCCGGCGTTTCGGACGCCGGACGAACTGTCTTGGAGATCGAAACGCGGACGAGTTATCGCGGCGCTTCTTCTCCGAGAATCGAACGGATGCGAAGGAGAAACGAATGAAAGCTCGAGATTCAAAAAGCACGCAAGCAAATGAATCCACACGATCGACGAGCGTCGGGACCTCGACGTCTCGCGAGGGGCAGCGTCGGGTTCGAGGTCGAACAGGTCTGACCGAGACGCTAATACTCGCTAGTCTGGGGGGCCTGCTCTCAGTTTCCGTCGCCTCATGCAAGTTGACCATGAACCCGGACGGCGGTTGGACGGGCGAGTTTGCGCCGGACATGCTCATTATCGCGCAGAGCGTTGAGAGTGCTCACAATCAGGTGTTCTCGCTCTGGCAAGCCTGTTTGGCCGGAACCTGGACGCGCCCCTGCACGCGCGAAGAGATTGCGGGACTCAAGGACAGCTACGACCAGTTGTCAGCGCTCTTGGGATCGAAGGGAGTTCTGCCCGCGAGCTCGTAGCATTCCAGGGCTGTTGTGAAGCGGCCAGTCGATGCCCTCGGGCTCGAAGGGTCGCGATCAGCTCGTTCGGCACTTATGCTGGATGAGCCGCGACGAAACGGGCAACTTCCGAAACGACTAAGGTCGATATGACTTCAAGAAGACTACTCGCGATACTTGCGGTGCTCGTTCTGTTCCCGATCGCGCTCTGGTTCGCTGTCGATGCGGGCGATGCGGGCGATGCGGCGATCGGCGAAGCGAAGGCCGGGGTGAGGACATCGGGAAGTGCGAGGCCTGCGCACGTGCTCAGTGAAGACTCGGACGCGGAAGGAGCTGCGCTCTCGGCCATACAGACGCTATCGGAAGAGGCGCGAAGAGAAGACGCGCCCTACGAGAGTGGAGATTGGCCGCCGGTCATCGAGGGGCCAGAGGACCTGGGGCGGCTCGTCGCGTGGATGCGGGGACTGAGTGAGGGAGAGCTCCTGCGTCTCTCCAACGCGGAGTTCAATTTCAAGGGCAGTCCGTTGGTCGACCTCTTCCACGAGCTCGAAGGAGAGTGGGTGGTTTCGACTCTCGGCGAACTGGCGATCGCGGAGGGGGAGACGCTCTTGAAGTCCATTCTCGTGGAAGGACTGTGCGGGGCAGTGTCTTTCGAGCGCTACGACGATGAGGAGATGATCCCGATCCTCTCGACCTTGCTCGTCGAGTTTTCGGTCGACGAACTCGATCCGTACGGCGTCGGCGTCGATGTGATCGACAGCTCGTTCTCGGCATGTCTTCGACAGGGAACGGACTACTCGGGCTTCGCCGAGACCTTCTTGGCGAACTCCGACAATCGCCAGATGCTCATCTCGGGGTACTCCTTCATGGGGGGATTCCCGGGTTCGGAGAACATCCTGGCGGAAGCGATGGCGAACCATCCCAATGCGGCGGGGCGAATGGGAGCGATAACGGGGCTCGGATTCGCGGTCTCGCGGGGGTTCATGGAGCCCGATGAGGCCACTCGCCTGGGGCTGCTCGCCTTGGAAGACGAAGCCGACGAGCGCTGTCGCGACCGAATCTTCGTGATGCTCGGGGCGGACGGCGGACCGGAGGGACAGCGCGTACTCGAGGAGATGGTGGCCTCGTTGGATCCAGAGCACATTGGGCAGGCCGCGAAGAGCTTGGCAACGACGGGAGATCCGGCAACCACTCTGCTCTTGATCGAGCAAGCACTCGGTAGCGAGCAGTTGGACGAGAGCGCACGCGCCGACCTGTACATCGCGCTGGGGGTGCTGCCCGACGGAACCGGCGCACTGCGCTTGCTCGACGTGATCGGAAACGACGAGCTCTCGGCGACGGAGAGGGCGGCGGGGTTGAAGGGGCTTTGGAATGCGGAGCTGAGCGAAGACGTCGCTCGAGGCTTGGAAGACCTCGTCCTTGCTGAAGGCGATGCCGAGCTGCGCGCGGAGGCGCTTCGAATCCTGACTGCGGGCGAGGGCGGTTCGTCGAACATCGACCTGCGCGAGCTGGCCAGCCTCGATGGCGATCCGGAGGTTCGCTCGGAAGCGATCATTCAGGCTTCACTGGAGCCGAAGGCCGATAATCGCGAGTGGCTGGAGGAGAGGCTCGCGTCGGATTCCTCGCTCGACGTTCGCGCGACCGCTCTCGGCGCGCTCGTGATGCACGCGCACTATGCGGGTGGCGGCGACGCCGCGTTGGTCTACCTCAATCGTGCCGATTCAATGACGAAGGACCCCGAGGTTCGAAAGATGATCCAGCGGGGCCGGGACATGGTGTCCGGTTTCGATCCGCGCGCGATCGAGCTGGGGCTGGCCGAGGATGCGCGAGTCTACGGCACGATCGCGAGCCTCACGGAAGGGTCGACGAGCCGCAACTTCGCCCGGCAGAGTCAGCAGCTCTACAAGATGGTCGCGGCGTTGCGAGCGGGCAGGCAGTAGTTCGAGAAACTTCGCGGTTCAGGCAGAAGTGGTCTTGCCTTCGATCAGCTGATCGAGCTCGCCGCGCAGCTTCGGCAGGATTTCGTCGTAGCTGTACATGCCGACGGTCTCTTCGCCGCGCTTCAGGGTGACTTTGGCGGGGCCGCACCAGAGTCCGAGGTCGGCGTCGTCGGTCTCGCCTGGGCCATTGACCCGACAGCCCATGACGGCGATGGTCAGGTCGTGCTCGGCGGCGTATTCGGTCTGCTCCTTGACCTCTTGGGCGAGGTCGATGAAGCGCGCGTTCTCGACACGCGAGCAGGACGGGCAGGCGATGATGTTGAGGCCGTCGAAGAAGTTCGGCGGGACGGAGCGGAAGCGACCGGCTTCGATGTCGGCGAGGATTCCTCGGCCGACTTCGATCTCCATGCCCTTGTCATCGAAGGGGACGGTGAGCGAGACGCGCAGGGTGTCGCCGATGCCGCGGGAGATGAGCTGCTCGAAGGCGATGCGCGTCTTGATCACACCGTCGGGGGGCATGCCGGCTTCGGTGACGCCGAGGTGGAGCGGGACGTCGGGGCGCGCTTCGGCGAAGGCCTGGTTGGCTTCGATGACGAGGCGCGGGTCGGAGTCCTTGATCGAGACGACGTAGTCGTGGAAGCCGAGCTCGTCGACGATCTCGCAGTGGTGGAGAGCGGACTGGACGATTGCGTCCGTGCCTTCCTTGCCGTAGCGCTCGAGAAACTCGGGGGCGACGGAGCCCGCGTTGACGCCGATGCGCAGCGCGAGCCCGCGCTCGCTCGCAACGCCGACGAGGAAGGCGACCTTCTCACGCACCGATTTGGTCGGCTCGTGGTGGTGCAGGTGGCCGGGGTTGTAGCGCAGCTTGTCGACGTAGGGCGCGACCTCGCTGGCGAGTCGGTAGTTCTCCTGTAGATCGACGGAGAGCAGCGCCTTCGTTCGTGAGCGCACCTCCGCGAGGGCCACGACATCGGCGCTGCTGTCCACGGCGATGCGAACGAGGTCGGCGCCGGCCTGCTCGAGTAGCTGGACCTGTCGCACCGTCGCCTCGATGTCGCGGGTCGGCGTGGCGGCCATACTCTGGACAACGATGGGCGCGGAGCCGCCGAGAGGCAGGTCGCGAATGTGGATCGTGCGTGTCTTGCGTTCGGGAATCATGGTGTCGGAGGCCGAACATTCTAGCAGCCGGTGAGATCGCTATGCTTCACCCTGTGAAAGCAAAAGTAGTGGTCGTCGGAGGCGGGGTGATGGGGACGAGTATCGCCATGCACCTCGCGAATCGGCTGGATCCGATCGAGGACCCGCTCGTCCTGCTGGAGCGCGCGCCCCGGTTGGCGGCGGGGTCGAGCGGGCGGTCCGGCGCCATCCTTCGCCAGCAATACGCCGACCTGCAGGTCGCCCGCATGGCGCGCAACTCGCTCGCCGACTACAGCTCGTTCATGGTTCGGACGGGGCGGGACATCGGGTTTCGGATGACGGGAGTTTTGACGCTCGCCGGTCCGCGAGCTCCGGAGTGGATGGAGCGCGTGCGGGCCAACGTCGAGGCCTTGCGCGGGGATGGCGTGAAGACCGAGCTCGTGGATGCCGCGACGATTCGCGAGCTGTTTCCCGGCATCGCAGTCAACGACGAGGTCATCGGTGCATGGGAGCCCGACGCCGGCTTCCTCGATCCGATTGCGACGGTCGAGGCCTTCGCGGCGATCGCGCGCACGCGCGGTGCGATCACTCGGCTCGGTGTCGAGGTGCGCGAGCTCCTGATCGAGAGCGGACGAGTCGTTGGCGTGGAGACGAGCGAGGGCCGTGTGGACGCGGAGCAAGTCGTCTTGGTCGCGGGGCCGTGGACGCGCGGGCTGCTCGAGCGCGCGGGCACCGCTGCTCCACTTCGAGCCGTGCGCCCCGAACAGCACTTCATCAGGATGCCGACGAGCGGCGAGTCGGTGCGCAAGCGGAGCGCCGCGGACCCGCACCGCTTCGACGACGAGGGCTCGAGCCTCGAGCTGGATCCGCTGGCACGTCTCGAGAGCGAAACCGAAGCGCGTCGAGCGTCTGCAACGAGCGCGCACCCCGTGATCATCGACCTGGAGCTCGGCTTCTACTCGCGCTGTGTTCCCGAGCGCGAGAGCACGCGCGTCGGTCGGATCGAGTACGACACCGATGCCGTGGTCGAGGATCCCGATCAGCTCGACGAAGAGGTCAGCGAGGAGATGAAGCGTTGGTCGCGCGAGGTCCTCGCCGAACGGCTCCCGGCCTACGCAGAGCAGCCCGATGCGGCGTCAGAAGCGGCGCTCTACACCCTCACTCCGGACGCGCAGGCTCTGCTCGGTCCGATCGAGGAGACGGAGGGGCTCTTCGTGGCGACCGGTTTCTCCGGCCATGGCTTCAAGCTCGCGCCCTCGGTGGGTGAGGGAATGACTCAGATGATCCTGGGCGAGCCGGTGACGGCATTCGACGCCGACTTCTTCAGCCCCTCGCGCTTCGGCGGCGAAGTCGCGGAGTGGGGCGGCAAGTTCGGTCTGTGAGCAGGAGCTGACAGACCGCTCGAGGCTTACGCGGAGATCAGGCTCGTGATGCGGACGCCGTAGCTGTCATTCATCGTGATGATCTCGCCGCGCGCAACCACCTTGCCGTTGACCAGAATGTCAGCGGGCTCGTGTGCTTCGCGGTCGAGCTCGACGAGGGAGCCGGAGCGCAGGTCGATGAGCTCGGCGAGCGTCAGCTTCGCGCGACCCACCTCGACCGTTACCTTCACCGGTACGTCGGTCAGGTTGCTGAGTCCGAGTGCGGAGCCGGACTCGCCGGTGGACTCCAGCTCGTCGAGTTCGTTGGCTTGAATCGAGACAGCTTCAGTCGCTTCCTCGATCTTCTCTTCGATGTCTTCAGTAACTTCTTGTTCTTCGGCCATGACTATCTCCTAGGCGATGCCGTCTAGACGGGGACTAACTTCGATGACGCGAATGGCGCGATTGCCGTTATGCGTTCCCATCTCTGCGGTTCCACACTCGAAGCCTTCAACGAGGACTTGAAGCGGTTCGGAGAGCAGGGTTCCCAGAGGAATCACATCTCCGAGCTCCAATGAGAGCAGATCGTTCAACGGAATTTCACTGCACCCGAGGTGAGCACCGAACTCGATGCTCACGGAGTGCAGGTGATTGGGAAGGGCAGCGGAGGCGCCGCCTTCGCCGGTCGGATCTTGGCCGAGCTTGACGCCGGGCAAGTAGACGTGGAAGGAGCTGCTCTCGCCGATGCCTTCGAGCTTGAGAGCGAGCATCAGGCGATGCTCCTCGGCGTCGACACCGGCGTCTTGCCAGTTCGAGATTTCTTCCGGCTTGCTCGCGACCGTGAGCTCGGAAGCATCCAGCTGCAGCGCCTTCGCAATGACGTTTACGACCGAACCGAAGATATCGCTCAGCAGGTGGTCTTCGATGGAAGAGAGCCGGCGCGGCTCGGGCTCGCCGTCAGAGCCGAGCAGGAGCTCGATGGCTTTTACGGCCGAGCGAATCTCCCACTGAATCCAGGCGGGCTGACCAGCGACCTTGAACTCGGCCAAGGCGAAGGGTGCGTCGAGGTCGTCGAAGAGTCCGGTTGCACCGACCTCGTCAATTTCCATGGCTTCCGTGCGGAGCGGGAGCTTGAAGATCGCCTTGAGCGCGTCATCGAGTTCGGGCAGGGCCGAAGCGAGCGTGCGCCGAAGCCCTTCGAGGCTCTTCGTGCTGAATCGCTGCGGTCGGCTGAAGTCACGTTGAACCACGGCAGCGAGGGACTCCTCGCTGCTCGCTTCCTGAGCCAGGGCGTTGATCGCCTCGGCCTCTTCGGGTTCCACGTTCGTACTCACGGTTCTACTGGATGATGAATTTGACTTTGTAGAGGCTGCGAACGCTGCCTTTGATGCCGACCGGAATCTCACCTACGAAGGTGTCGTCGATACCGGTGACGTCAACAAAGACGGTTCGACCAGAACCGTCTTTGAGCATGAGGTTCGTCTCGGATCCATCGAAGGCATAGACCTCGCCGTCCGAGAGCTGAAGCGTCTTGTTGGGAGCGTCGATCTTGATCGCTTGATCATGGAGCGGATCCCGCATCGTGGACTCGAAGATCGAGATGCCGGGGCGCAGCTTGCTCGGTTCGTCTCTCATCATCGGATCCTCGGTCTTGCCGATGTGGACGGGGAAGAGCAGGGGCTCGACCTTCGACGCGATCTGCTCGATGAAGATTCCCTGAGTGCCGATCTCCAGGACCTCATCCGCCGTCTTCTGCGACGCGATGGTCAGCATTGCGTCCTGAAGCTTCGCGAGATAGAGCGTGTCCGCGGTACGAGCGATGCCGTAGGCCTCCTCATACGCATCGAACTCGACCTTCAGGTCCATGACGAGGAAGCGTCGCGCGCCTTCGCCCGCGAGGTTCACCGTCAGCGATTCGGTCTCGCCGGCCAGGTTCATGACGAAGGGACCGTCGAAGGAAGGGTGCTTGTCCGAGCCGGGCACGGCGAGCATCGCTCCGATTCCAGCAATCGCGACGAGCGCCAGAGCACCGCCTCCCAGGAGGAGACCTTTCTTGCTCGACTTCGGCGCTTCCGCTTCGGTGACTTCTTCGTCCTTAGTTTCTTCTTCAGCCATGGTGTCTTTCACTTTTCGGGAGTGATCAATCGAGCGTCGACGCTGCGGGTTCCCACGCCCGGACCGTCAATTTCTGTAATCCACGCTCTGGTCTCGACGCGGTCGCCCGGCAAGCCGAGCTCGTTTACCAGGTAGCTGCGAACGGCTTGCGCCCTCGCGAATGCCAACCAGTGATTGTTGGAGTTGAACTCTTCGCTGGCGGCGTAGGCGTGACCTTCGATCAGTAGGACCTGGTCTCGTCCGGGGCTCAAGGTCCCCGCGACCATCTCCAGGAAGACCGTGGCGGCCTCGCTCAACGTGGCCGAGCCTTCTTCGAAGGTCGCGATCGTCGGCTGATTGATCTCGTCGTGAGGAGTCAGCGACTTGGCGAGAGTGGCGCGAATCAGCTCCTTGTCGCTCGCATCGAGGTGCTCGGTGCGGCGTTCGGGATCCTCTTCCGGCGGCAGGTTGAACTTGGTCCGGATGTCGTTGAAGATCGCTTCCTTCTCCGCACCGTCGAGGACGCCGTCCAAACCGAACGAACGTGTCGCGACGATGAACGAGCCGACACCCTTTGCGAGTAGACCCGACTGCTGCTCGTGCGCGAGCGACACGAGCAGAATGAAGAACGTGAGGATGAGCGTCATCATGTCTCCGAACGAGACCATCCACGCCGGTGCGCCTTTTTTCTCCGGTTCATCCATTAGTGACTCTTCTTCTGCTCCATATCGATGGAAGCTTCGTAATGGTCTGAACGGGATTTGGACAGCGCGAGGATGCGTACTTCGACTCGGCGGTTCTCTTTACGACCTTCCGCGTCTTCGTTGCTGGCGCGTGGCCGTGCGGCACCGAGTCCAGCGACTTGCACGAGATTCGGAGTTAGGTTGCTCCCCTCGAGAAGGACCTCGACTGCGGAGAGCGCGCGCGAGAGCGACAGAGCTTCCGCGTTGGGATACTCAGCCGTCGGTGAGAAGTTGTCGTCGGTGAAGCCTTCGACGAGCACGAGGTGCGGGTAGTGCTCCATGATGCGCCCGAGCTCGCCCAGGCTCTTCTCGAGCGCTTCGTTCGGCTCGGCGGATCCGGGCGTGAAGGAGCTCTCGGGACCGAAGACGATCTGGAGGCCATCCTTCATTCCGGCGAAGTCGTACTCCTGGTGCTCTTCCGAGCGCTTCTGACCCATCTCCTCGAGGTTCTCTTCGAGCTCTTTCGCGGGCCGGCTGTGGGATTGATCAGAGCCGCGCCGAATGTCCGTCGCGGAGACCAGGTCTTCCTCGAGAGTCTCGCGGGCGACGTGACCGCCGACGGACTTCAGCGTGCCGCGGGTTCCGGTCATGAAGCCGTCCACGCGCAGGCGATCGAAGTCCTCGGTACTCGAGAAGGTGAGCAGCAGCACGAAGAAGGTCACGAGCAGCGAGATCATGTCCGTGAACGTGACGACCCAATCCGGGGCGCCCTTCGGACCGCTCGACTCCTGCTTCTTTTTCTTCTTCTTGGCCACGGCTGGATTCTCTGGCTTACGCCTCGACGGCTTCCCGTGTCGCGGGCGCGAGGAAGCTCTTCAGCTTCTCTTTGATGAGCTGCGGCTTCTCGCCGGACTGGATCGCGACGATGCCCTCGATCATGAGCTCGCGGAGCAGCGCTTCCTCTTTGGAGCGCACGTCCAGCTTGCCCGCCAGCGGAATGAAGATCATGTTCGCGAGAACAGCTCCATACAGCGTGGTCAGGAGCGCGGTCGCCATACCTGCACCGATCGATGACGGATCGGACAGGTTCTGGAGCATCTGCACCAGACCGACCAGGGTTCCGATCATTCCGAAGGCCGGCGCCATGGCGCCGCAGACGTCGAGCATGGTCTTGCCAGCGGAGTGACGTTGGCGCTGCCACTCTGCCTCGATCTCCATGATGTCGCGGACGGTCTCTCCCGAGAAACCGTCGATCACGAGCTGGATACCCTTGCCAAAGAACTTGTCGTCGACCTCTTTCAGCTTCTCTTCGAGTGCGAGCAGGCCTTCCTTGCGTGCCAGGTTCGCGTACTCGATGACGCGCGCGATTTCATCGGTCGGCGACGTCAACTTGAAGAAGTACGTCCGCATCATCACGGACACCAATCCCTTCACCTCGCTGAAGGGGAAGTTCATCATGACGACGGCCATCGTTCCGCCGCCAACGATGGCCATGGACGGAACGTGGATGAAGATCGCAAGACCGCCGGGTCCAACGGCCATGGAGGTCAAGACCAGACCGAAGCCGAGGAACGTGCCGATTATTGTTGCAAGGTCCATAGAGGTGGGGACGCCGCTATGCTCCAAGGGGATGGGGGCACGCAAACGTGGAGAGAGTGGGGTTGACTCTCGTCCATCTCTATCGACACCTGGCGGGCTTCTCTAAACGGCTGAGCGCCGGGCGGTACCAGAAATTTTTTCCCCTTGCCGAATCGAGAACTCGGCTGCCGCGAGGGGGAAGAGCGGACCTACTCGGGGAGATCGCTGAAGGCGTCTACGTATTCCTTCCACTTGTCCGCGGGAAGGGCGTTCAAGAGGGAAGAGGCCTGACTCTTGTCCAGGTGCGAGAGGATCTGAGCGGCTTCGGCGGCGTCGTAGCGCAAGAGGCGGCTACTGAGCTCATCGACATCCCCGCCAGCGAACAGGTTGGAGACTTCAGCCCAGCGGGCGGCCTCCGTCGTCGCTTGTGCCTTCTCGTCTTGCCCCACCTCGGCGGAGCGCAGGTTGAGGTCTTCTTCGTAGCGCTCGAGCTCGGCGCGAATCTCTTCGAGCGCGCTGAACTGCTCGGTCAGAAGCTCTTCACGAACTCCGATGGTCGCTTCGCGTTCGTCGAGCTTCCGCATGCGCTCGTCATAGCCCAGCTTGGCGGACTTGAGGTTGACGGCGAGGGTCTGCAGCTCTTCAGAGGTAAACGGCGGCTCGAGCGCAAAGACCTTCAACATGCCCATATTGGCTTCAATCACCTGTTTCGCGGTCGCAATCGAAGGTGCGGGGCCGGAGTCCTCGAGCAGAGCGGCGAGCTCTTCTTCCGGGTCCTCCTCTTCGGCGAACATCGGACCGATCACGGCAAGCTCTGAGAGCGGTGTACCGGACATCGCGGCGAAGCCCAAGAAGGCGACCACGAACAGGCTCAGTCCGCCGAGCCCCATTACCAGTAGTTCAATTCCTTTAGTCATCGAAAGTCACGCTATAGAGAGTGCAGGGGTTCTAGTCGGCTGATGGAGCGGAATCCTGTAGGACTATTTTTCCCACTTGTTCGTTCGTCGTCGCGAGGAGGCCCACTCGTCGGCTTCGGCATCCTCGGCGCGGTTCGATTCGATTCGGAAGAGCTCTCGCTGGCGCTCTTCGAGCCTCTCGAGGGCCCGGCGATCGCGCTCCCGTTCGGACCAAGCCTGGCGGCTCTCTTCCGCGACGTCGCGGCGTTCGGAGGCCAGCTGTCGCTTTCTCGCGAGGGCTTTCCAGGCGCGCACCATCGCGCGATCGGAGGCCAGGACGTCAGAGGGGTGAAGGGTGGGTGACTGCTGAAGCTTGCCGAGCTCCGCGCGAGCTTGGTCGATATGCGCGCGGAGGGCGTCGCTCGCCAGCTCCGCATCGATCGCGTCGCGCTCTTTGCCCTGCCACTCCGCACGCGCCAAGCTCTCGCCGATTTCACGCGCGCGCTGTACCCGGGAGAGTCTGAACTTGAAGCGCTTCATGGCCTACATGCCGAGCGCTAGCTTCAGGAGCTCGACCGTCTCCTCGCGCGAGGAGAACTCGTCGGGCGCCTGCTTGAGGAAGACCTCGAGGATCGGCATGCGGGCGATGGCTTCGTCCAGGTCGGGGTTCGTTCCCTGGCGATAGGCGCCGACCTCGACGAGATCTCGGCCTTCTTTCCAGGCGGCGAGGATTCGTCGAAGGCGCTGAACGGCTTCGGCGTGGTCCGGATCGATCAGCTCGCTCATCAGACGCGAGAGGCTGGCGAGCACATCGACCGGCGGGAAGATTCCGCGCTGTGCAAGGTCGCGCGAGAGGAATAGGTGTCCGTCGAGCAGACCGCGCAGCGTGTCGGCCACCGGCTCGTTCGGATCGTCACCATCGAGCAGGATCGTGATCAGTCCGGTGATGCTGCCCGTGTCCGAGCGACCCATGCGCTCGATGAGCTTCGGAACGGTGGCGAAGAAGCTCGGCGGGTAGCCGCGAACAGTGGGGGGCTCGCCGGCAGCGAGTCCGATCTCGCGCGACGCACCGGCAAAGCGCGTGATCGAGTCCATGACGACCATCACGTTCTTGCCTTGATCGCGGAAGTACTCGGCGACGGTTACACCGACGAAGGGTGCGAGGAATCTCTCGATCGGAGGCCGGTCGGAAGTCGCCGCAACGACGACGGCCTTCTTACGGCCTTCTGGACCTAGGACATCTTCGAGGAAGGAGCGCACTTCGCGACCGCGCTCGCCAACCAGCACGCAGACGACGACGTCGGCATCCGTTCCGTTGGCGACCTGGCCGAGCAGCGTGGACTTACCGACGCCGGAGCCTGCGAAGATACCGAGGCGTTGGCCGCGACCGAGCGCGACGGCGGAGTCGATCGAGCGAACGCCGGTCGTGAGGACCTCGGTGATCGGCTTGCGGCTGAGCGGGGAGGGAGCGTCCTGGCGAACGAGACGACGTTCGGGGAGCTTGGCCAGGCTGGTGTCGGTCGTATCGTCGAGGGGCAGTCCGAAGCCGTCGATGACTCGCCCGAGCAGCTGGTCTCCGACGCCGATCGTGAACGGGGTGCCGAGAGCGGTGACCTCCTGGTGAGGAGCGATGCCCTCGAGGTTGCCGTGCGGCATCAGAAGAGTCGTCGAGCCGCGGAAGCCGACGACTTCGGCGTCGATGGGGCCCGCCTTGCCGCGATGAATGCGACAGAGCTCTCCCATCGCGGCGGGCAAGCCGGTGGCTTCCACCATGACGCCGGACACGACGTCGACGAGGCCGCGCCAGTAGGGGCGTGCGCCTTGATCGATGTGCTCGCGACAGCTCTCGAGGTCGAGTGTCAACGCAGCTCTCCGAAGATGCGCTCACCGATCGCTTCGACGGCGCGGTCGAGGTCTCTCACCAGCAGACCGTCGGGCGTCGTGATGTGAACGTTGCCGAGGGGGACGGAGACGTCGGCCTCGAGCTCAGTGCCGTTGCGGAAGGAGATCTCGCTGAGTCGCTCGGCATCCTTCGGGTTGAGGTGAACGGTGCAGTTGCGTCGTCCGGTTCCACTCTCTGCGAGTGCTTCGCGCACGACTTTCTCCAGGTCATAGCGCCCGGCCTCTACCTCGACACGCAACAGGCGTCGCGCAATCTCGAGGGCGAGCGTAACCGCCGTCTCGCTGACCTGGCCGCGGGCCTCTTCCGTCAGCTGATCGAAGCGCTCGCTGGCGCTGTCGAGCGCGAGAGCTGCCTCTGTAGTCGCTTCCGCATAGCCCGCCGCCTTGCCGCGCTGATGCTCGGTTACGAGCAGCTGCTCGACGACCCGAGACAGGCCTTCTTGTGAATCGCCGGGGACAACCGTCGCGCCGGTGGGCGCGCTGTCGAAGGTGAGGTTCATGGTGGATCAGGTGACCAGCTCTTCGCCGGAGCGAGCGGGACTGAACTCGCCGGATTCGATCATGCCGCGCACGGTTGTCATGACCTGGTTTCGAGCGGCGAGGACCTCCGTTAGAGGCATGGCTCCGGCGAGCTCTCGCTCTTCGGCGACCATGTCGCGCACGCGGGCGCTGAGGTTGGCCATGATGTTCTCCTCGATGTCGGCCTGGCAGGCCTTGAGCGAGATCGAGAGCGTGCGAGTGTCGACGGAGCCCAGGATCTTCTGCATCGAGCGCTTGTCGATCTCGGCCAGGTCGTTCCACGCGAACATGTACTCGCGAATCTCCTGTGCGGTCTCCTCGTCGTCTTCGGACAGACCTTGCAGAACGGTCTGCTCGACCTCCGTGTTCGAGAAGTTGAGCATGCTCGCGATCGTCTGAAGGCGCTTCTCGGGATCGACCGCAACGGGACCGTCTCCGTCCTTCGCGATGCTCTCCAGGACGCGGGTTGCGATCGCGCGCAACATCTCGAGCCCGGGCGGGACGAGGTTGGTCATGCGCTTGACGATGCCGAGCGCTTCTTCCGGTTCGATCGTGCTGAGGATGGTGGCGGAGAGCGCCGGGTCCAGGTGGGAGAGGACGAGCGAGCAGACCGCGGGCGACTCGTCTTTGAGCGCCTTGGCGACGACGTCGGCGGGCAGCGTCTCGAGCTCGAGGAACGGACGCTCCTGAATCTTGCGCTCGTGCAGGCGTTGCACGATGTCGCGCGACTCCTGCGGACCGACGCCCTGGTTCAGGAGTTCGGAGAGCTCGGAATCGCTCTTGGGTTTGACGGGCGCAGGGCGGGTGCTCTCGACAGCGAACTCGCGCTTGAGCTCGCCGATCCTGGTCAGCGTGGCGACGGAGGGATCGATGCGCGTCATCGCTTCCGCGACTTCGGTCAGAACGTCTTCGCCGATGTGCTTGAGGACTGCGGCGGCCGCATCCTGGTCCAGGGACAGGAGGAAGGTCGCGACCTTGTCTACGCCTGTGAATTCTTCGGCCACGGTTAGCTTCCTGCAGTCGCTTTCTGGTCGCCAGCCCAGGCCGACAGGATTTGTCCAACACGCTCGGGATCACTCTTCACGAGCTCATCGATCTGAGTCTGGGCGAGACGCTCGAGCATTCCGTCGTCTTCGGCGATGGCTTCGACAACCGCTTCTTCCGCGGAGACTTCAGCAGTCTTGGGCGGGGCCTTGAGGCTGCGCATGAGGATGAACAGGAAGGCGACGGCGGCGAGGATCTCGACGCCACGCTCGAGCAGCATGGTCATCATCGGGCTCATCTCGGCCGGCTCTTCCTCGGGTGCGGCTGCGCCTTCGGCACCTTCGGCGCCTTCTTCACCTTCGGCGACTTCGCCTTCGAGGGATACGAACGGAGTCACGATGGCGCTGAACGTGTCCGACTTGCCATTGCGATCCGAGAGGAACCCGACGGTTGCCTTGACGTTCGCTTCGAGGTCGTCCCTGCGGTCGGCCAGGCTCTCATCGAGGTAGAGCGAGACACTGAGGTGAGTGAGGACTGGAGCCAAGCTGACCGTGCGCTTGGTCTCCTTCGGCGCCCAGAACTGCCTCGTCTTGTCGTCGGACTTCGCAACCTGTTCTGTTCCTCCGGCTGCACTGCCAGCTTCAGCAGCGCTGCCGTCATCTGCGCTGAACTCGCCGACGTTCGAGCCCGCCGCTCCTCCAACCGGGGGCGTGGTCCCCTTGGGAGTCTTCGTCGAAGCCGTCGTCTCGGAGATTACGACGGTACCGTCGGGATCGGAGGTCTCCGCGACCGTCGTGGCCATGTCGCGCTTCCAGCTCGAGACGACGGTCACGCGCGCCTTGTTCTCGCCGAGGATCGCGGCGAGCGTCGAGTTCGCGCGCTCTTCGAGATCTCGCTCGTACATGCGCTTGTTCTCGAGCCAGTCTCCACCGCCGCCATCGGACTCGTTGAACTTCGACCCGTCGTAGATGGTGTTGCCCTCCTGGTCGCTGATCATCAGGTCGCCGGGCTCGATGCCCAGGCCGCTCTGAACCATGCTCGCGACGTTCTGCTTCTGGGCCTTCGTGATCGGGTCCGACTTGCGCAGGGTGAGCATGACCGAGCCGGTCTTGCGGGCTTCACCACCGAAGGGTCGGTGCGCGGCAACGGAAGTGTTGACCTTGGCGGTGATGACGAAGTCGAAGACCTCGAGCATCTTCTCCATCTCTTCGAGGTTGCGCTTGTTCGTGGCTTGCTCGCGTTCTTCCTGGTTCATGAAGACGCTGGTCATACCCGACTGGGAGCTGACGACTCCGCCCGGCATCTTGTCGAGCGCGCCGGCAATCGCGACGGCATGCATGGCCTCGTACTTCTTCCCGCGGTCTACGTAGATGATGTAGGGGCCGGGCGGCTGGCTCTGATCGAAGGGAATCCCAGCGCTGGCGAGCGCTTTTTGAACGGCGGCGTTCTCCGACGCGCTGAGCTCGCTGTAGAGCAGCTCGAAGTGCGGCTTGTTGGCGACCACCGCGGCGGTTGCACCTATGGCGATCACAGCCACGAACACGAGCGCCGCGATCGTTTTCGATCCGGTTCCCGCGTTGCGCAGCTGTTCAAGTAGGTTCTGTAGCATGGCTAGACTTGCCTATCGGGCTTAGACACCCATGCGCATCGTCTCGCGATACGCATCGATCAGTTTGTTTCGTACTTCCATCGCGAAGTTGAAGCTCACCTTCGCGCGATTGATGCGCATGGCGACTTCGTGAATGCTGCTGATCTCGCCGGACATGAGGTCCTTGGCAAGAGCGTCCGGGCTCGCGGCCTGCACCTCTTGGTTGACGGACATGAGCCCGTCGACGAGCGTGCCCGCTGGCGATGCGTTCTTCGAAGCGTCGACATTGGCGGTGGAGCCGGCAGAGCCAGGATCCAACGCCGCTTCGAACATCTTCTGAGCATCCTCGCGAATGCCCTGAGCTGCACCTGCTTGATCCTTGATTGCGGCAAGGATTGCCTCTCGGCCGAGGCTGCTTGTTATGCGATCAACCATGACTGCCCTTCAACGCGTTAGCGCAACAACTCCAAGGATCTCTGCGCCATTCGCATGAAGACTTCCTGCGCCTTGAGGTTGGCCTCGTAAGCGCGGATGGCCGTCATCATGTCCGCCATCTCGCGAACCGAATTGATGTTCGGGTACTCGACGATGCCGTCCTCGTTCGCATCCGGGTGCTCCGGTTCGTTGAGGAGCTCCATCGGTGTCACGTAGTCGGGCTGGATGCTCGAGACGTAGACGCCTCCGCCCTGCAGGCGGCCATTCTCGACCTTCTGCGGGAGCGGCTTGAAGCTCACGATCTTGCGCCGGAAGGCGCCGCCACCGGGAGTCCGGGTGACCTGCGAGTTGGCGATGTTGTTGGCGATCACGTCGATGCGAGCGCGCTCGGCCGAAAGGCCGGACGAGGCGGTCCGCATTCCCGAGAAGATGTTTCCGATACCGCTCATGATGATTACCTCGACTGGATACTCGACTGCAGGATGTCGAAATTGGATTTCATGATGCTTGCGTAGGTGTCGAACAGGAGCTGGTTCTCGCGGATCGCGTTCAGCTCGAGTTCGAGGTTGACGTTGTTGCCGTCGTCGCTCTTGAGAGAGACCTCATCGGGCGTAACGGTCGGCAGGATGTCTCTCGCTTTCGCGCTGCCACCCATGACCGCGTCGCGGACGAGCGACTCGAACTGCACGACGCTGCGAGTGAACCCGGGCGTGTTCTGGTTCGCGAGGTTGTTGGACAACACCTCGTGACGCAGAGTCGCCGCGTCCATCATCCGCGACAAGAGGTCGCCGTTTGCTCCGCCGATCGACATCAGGCCACCAGACCCATTTGACGCCAGAGCTTCATCTTGTTGGAGAGCGTCCGGGCAGTGACGCCGAGACGACGCGCAGCTTCGCTCTTGTTACCACCTGTGGAACCGAGGGTCGCGAGGATGGCCTCACGCTCGAGCTCTGCGATGGGACGGTTGGCGAGGTAAGCGGAGATGTCGATGACCTCTCCGGTGCCTGCGTTGACCGCGGCCGGCGGGGTGTGCGCAGCCGGGCCGAACTGAAGGTGATCGCTGTCGATGCGACGACCTTGCTGAAGGACGACCGAGCGCTGGACGACGTTCTCTAGCTCGCGGACATTGCCGGGCCAGGTCCAGGACTCGAGGCGTTGGCGAGCGGCTTGCGTGAAGTCGGGCGCCTTGAAGCCGTTCTGCGTGCTGTAGAAGTCGGCGAAGTGATAGGCCAGTGCGGCGATGTCTTCGCGGCGATCACGCAGCGGGGAGAGGTGGATCGGAAGGACGTGCAGGCGGTAGTAGAGGTCCTCGCGGAAGTTGCTGGCGGCGACTTCATCGGGGAGCGAGCGGTTGGTGCTCGCGATGACGCGGACGTCGACCTTCAGCGTGTGCGTGCCGCCGACGCGCTCGAACTCTTCCTCTTCGAGGACGCGCAGGAGCTTGGCCTGGAGAGCCGGCGAGATGTCGCCGATCTCGTCGAGGAGCAGAGTGCCGCCGTCGGCGAGCTCGAAGCGTCCCGGGCGAGACTTGTGAGCGCCGGTGAAAGCGCCCTTCTCGTGACCGAAGAGCTCGGACTCGAGCAGTGACTCGGTCAGGGCCGCGCAGTTCACGCGAATGAACGGTGCGTTGGCGCGCGGGCTCTTGTCGTGGATGAAGTGCGCAATGCGCTCTTTACCCGTTCCACTCTCGCCAGTGATCAGCACGGTGCCCTTGCTGTTCGCGATGCGCTCGGCAACGGCGAGGGTGTCGAGCATGTTCTGGCTCTGACCGATGATCTTCGCACCCTCTTGCTTACCGGAGACTTCGGCGCGCAGGTAGGCGTTCTCTTCCTGCAGTCGCTGAGCCTTGTCGATGCGCTCGATCACGATCTCGATCGACTCTGGAGTGAACGGCTTCATCAAGAAGTCGAACGCCCCGTGACGCATGGCTTCGACAGCTGAATCGATGCTTCCGTGAGCGGTGACCAGGACAGTGGGGAGGTCGGCGTGCAGCTCATTGAGCTTGCGGACGAGCTCGATGCCGTCCATGCCGGGCATGCGCAGGTCTGTGAAGACCAGATCGAATGCGTTCTCGTTCAAAGCCTGGAGAGCTTCGTCGGCACTGGGGACGGCCACTGCAGAAAGGCCTAGCGTCCGCACGGTTTCGGTGAGGAATTCGCGCGAGAGGGAGTCGTCGTCGACAATTAGGATTCTGTGGATAGACATGGGGTGCTTCTTTAGCTCACGGGGGAAAACGGGAAGCGGATGAAGATCTCGGCACCACCGAGACGACTTGCTTCAGGACTAATATCGACGCGACCGCCGTGCACTTGGGCGATGGTGCTGGCGAGTGCCAGACCGAGCCCAGTGCCTTCGGCACGAGTCGTGAAGAACGGATCGGTGATCTTTCCTCGAAGGTCATCCGGGACGCCGGGGCCGGCGTCGCGAACGCAGACGAGAATGTGGCCGCTCTCTTCGAGCAGCTCGACGTCGACCGCACCACCGTCGGGCTGGATGTCGACTGCGTTGGCCACGAGATTTCGTACGGCCTGACGCAGCTTGATCCGGTCGCCCATGAAAGGCGGCGCAGTCGATTTGAAAGTGATGTCCCAGTTGGACGAGCTGGTCGAGCCATCCGAGGCGACCGGGATCGCGGCTTGCACCGCTTGCTCGAGGAGCTCGTCGGGATCGATGGGCTCACTGACCAAGCCCTCGGAGCGACCGAGGCTGAGCAAGCTGGAGATGATCGAGTTCGCTTCCTTGGCGCCTTCGACGATCAGGCTGGCCCACTGCAGGGCCTTGCTATCTTCCTCGAGCTCGCGCTCGAGCAGACTGGCGAAGCCCTGGACGGCGTTGAGCGGGTTGCGGATCTCGTGGGCGATTCCGCTGGCGAGAGTGCCGAGCGATTGGACCTTGTCCTGTGCGTGGAGGCGCTCGGTCAGCTGGACGACCTCGGTGCGGTCGTCCAGGATCTCGACCGAGCCGTTCTTGTGCGGGCGAGAGTGCTCTTCGGTCGACGGCGCGGGCTGGACTTCGGAGTAGCGCGAGGCGATGACGATGCGACTTCCGTCCTTGCGAGAGACCTCTCGTGCGGCGCCGTTCGATTCGGCTCCCGAGAGAAGCGCGTGTTCGTTTCGACCGAGCAGCTCGCTCGCGCTCGTCCCGAGGATTCGCTGTGCCGCGGGATTGACGCGCAGAATGACGCCGTCGGCATCGCGCACGACAACTCCGGTGGGGAGAGCAGAAAGGATCGCCTCGAGATCGCGCGTGACGCGGTCGAGCTCGATCACCTTGCACTCCAGCTCGGCGTTCGTGCGCGAGAGCTCCTGCTCGACAACCTCTGCGCGTTCAGCGAGAGCGCTGTACGAGCTGAGTAGGTTGCGCGAGATGTCAGCGAACTCACGCTGAGCAGCTTCTAGCTCCGAGATGTTGGCCTCTTCGCTCATTTCTTAGGGCTTTCACCGAGGGTTGAAGAGAACCGAATCTTCCACTCGACGAAGTCGAGATTGGTCTTTGCTCGTTCGCCGAACGAACCGCCATCCTCGGCGGCGATCACCGCCCGATAGACGGTCGCCGCTCGTTCGAGGTACCCGGCGCGCTCGAGGCAGCGGCCGAGCCAGTACTGACCAGCGATCGACTCGAGGTTCTCGAGCAGGTCGATGCCGCGTTCGTATTGGCCGGCGCGATAGCAGGCCTGACCTTCGAGCAGGGGATCGGCGCTGTAGCCGAAGTGTTCGACGGGCGGGGCGAGCTCCTTGCTCTGAACGACCGGGCGTTCGAGTTCACGGATGTCCGTCAAGACGTCCGTGCCCAGGCCCTTGGTGATCGTCAGGCCTTCGCCGGGCCGGTCTCCTTCGGAGCGGAAGGAGGTGCCGGTGCGCAGCTCTTTCATGCGGAACTCGAGGATGTCGAGCTCTTGCTGGAGCAGGCTGACTTGCGTGCGAAGGATCTGAAGCCGCTGGTCACGTTCTTCGTCGCCGGGCAAGGGATCCTCGCTCAGCTCGCGCGCAGCCATTGCGCTGATCTCGACGCCTTCCTTCGCTTTGGCCTTCATGCCCGTGAGCAAGTCGAGCGCTTCGACGGTCTGACTGAGAGCGGTCTCCAGCGACTCGACCGGCGAGTCACCGCGATCGTTACCCAGCGTGGCGGCGGGGACGACGACGAGTGAAGCCAAGACGCTTCCGATGATTCCTGTGAATTTCAGCATTAGTAATTTCCTCCGAAGGCGGCGATGCCTTTCTCGGGGAAGCCATTGCGTTCGTAGATGTCCGCAGCTCGGATGTCGAGCTGGCGGCGATCGTCGAGCTTGTCGATGAACGGACGCTCGGAAGAGAGGAACTCGATCGCTTCCCTGTAGGTCCCGCTGTTCTCGAGGACGGAGGTCCAGGCGAGGGAGAACCGGTAGCGCAGGTTGTTCGGGAGCTCTTCGCGCTCGGTGAGCACGTCGCTGAGCGCGAGTTCGGCATCGTCGTAGCGCTGCACTCCGATGTGACGCTCGGCCAGCGTGATGCGCTCTTCAGCGTTGAGGCTATCGAGGCTCCCGAGATTGGAGAGCCCCATGCGCACGTTGGCCTCACGCATGAACGGCGCGATCGCTTCGCGCAGCTCTTCCGTCTCGACGGTCGAGCCGATGAAGAGCACGGCGAGCTCGTCGCCCGCATCCAGTGCGAGTCGCGAGGCGGTGATCAGGGCGGCTTGCTTCTCGTCGCCGACTGCGCCCTGTGCGAAGAGCAACCAGGAGCGGCCTGCCTCGGAGGGCATGTCGAGTCCTTCGAAGGAGCGAGCACGCAGCTCGTGAACCTTGAGCAGCTCGACAACGCTGAGAGCGGAGCTCTGCAGCTTCTCCAGAATGCGGAGACAGTTGATGTAGTCGTCTACACCGGCGAGTGCATCCGCCCTCAGGAAGAGGCGCTCGCGGCGATCGATGGAGTTCGTGGCCGGGTAGCTCTTGTTGATGATGTCGAGCGTGTGGAGCGCAGTGTCCTCGTCGCGCAGCTCGATCAAGCTGCGCGTGAAGCCCTTCATGCCCTCGACGCGGAACTCATCCTCGTCCTGCATGTTGATCAGCTCGCGGAAGGTGAGGCTGGCCTCACTCCACTCGCTGAGCATCAGGTGCATCAGGCCGGCGAAGTAGATGGCCTCGGGAATCTTGTTCGAGGTCGCGTAGTTCTCACGCACCTCTTGATAGTGCTCGAGTGCGCCGACCCAGTTCTTGCGCTCGCGCTCGATCCGGCCTTGGTTGAGCCGGGCTTGCGGAGCGAGCTCGTGTCCGGGGAAACGCTTCTGAGCGCGGAAGTAAGCCGCAGAGGCGAGCTGGAGGAGCTGCGCCCGCGGAACTTCGGAGTCGTCGTTCTCGAGGACGGTCAGCGCGGTTGTGCGGAGTGTGTAGCGAAGGCCCACGCTGCCGAGCAGGTACTCGAGAGACTCGCGGAGCGAACGCTCGCGCAGGTCGGCGGTGACGAGGACATTGCGCTCGACGCCGTTGAAGCCTTCGAGCTCGATTCCGAGCTGGCTGGTGATCTCGTTCAGGACGGCGCGCAGGCTCATGTCTTCGAAGATGAGCGTGCAGTGGTTGACGCCGTCGATGCGCTTCAGCTCGATGGTCGGACCATCGGTGAGCAGCGGGTCGAGTGTCAACTCGACGGCGGGTTGCTCTGTGCCCTGGAGCGTTGCCAGCGCGAGGCCGATCAAGAGAGCTTTCATTTCGAGTCTCCCTCATCGGTGAGCGCGATCTGCATGGTGATATCCGCCAGCAGGAACTGAGCCGTGGACTCTACTCGTTCACGAATGTCGACGGGCAAGCGGTCCGCGATGGCGAGCAGCGCGTAGAGGCGCTTTCTGGCGTTCGCGTACTCACCCTTCGTGATCTCTTTACGGGCACGATCGAAGGTGAACTCGTGCTCCGGGTCGGCGAGGACGATCGGGGGCTCCGTCGACTCGTTGGTCGGAGCACTCGCAGATCCACCCGGGTTCGTCTGCAGGTTCTGCGTGGCCTGAATGATGCTCTTCGTGGCTTCGCCGAACTCGTCACTCATCTTCCCGGAGACGCGCCACGTAAATCCGATCACGCCGACGTTGAGCATGATCGAGGCGAGCAGAATCCAGAGCAGAGGAGAGCGGGGTGAGAGGCTGAAGCGACTCGGGCTGGTACTCGCGACGGAACTGGAGGGCAGTGCCGCCTCGAGGGCACCCGCCATGACCGCCTCGGCCGGCGCACTCTCTTTCGTGGCGCTCTCCGCCGCAGCGGCGGCGTTGTCTTCGGGAAGCTCGGGAACGTCCGCGAGGATGCTCGCTGCATCTATCTGTTCGTTGTCGGCTTCGACCCCGACCTCGTCGAAGTTGAACAGGCAGTCGCTCTCATCGAAGGCGGGAGCGGGAGCGATCACGTCGTCGGTTCCGGCATCCGCTTTGGGCTGCACCGGTTCCGGCGTTCGGTAGAGATCGGCGAACCCGAAGAGGTCTTCGCTCTCCTCGATGTCCATGAAGTCTTGATCTGCCAAGGGATCAGCTCCAGAGAGTCGCGTGAGCGACCTGCGTTCCTGTCGAGCCGGCGAGCAAGCGACCGATTACGACGGCGAGGGAGGGAGGGATGCTGAAGATGCTGTTCGAGGTCTCGCGCTGCAGCGCGCCGAGGACGCGCTTGGCGGTGGAGGTGTCGAAGTAGTCGAGATCGGAGAAGTCGTTGCCGAACTCGGCTTCGAAGGTTGCCAGTCCGAAGGTGACGACCAGGTCGATGACCGTGCCGCGCGGCGAGCTCTGAATCTTGAAGCCCTCGACGAGCGCGGAGACGCGCATGAGGCCTTGGGGGAGCGGAGCGTTCGGCTCGAGCGGCGAAGGGACGGCATCGAGACGCACGCGGACTGCATCGAAACCAACGCCTTGGTCGCTGATTCGGATCCGAAGCTCTTCGCCATCGACGATCTGCATGGAGAGGCGAATCTCACCGGGCTCGTTCTTGTAGGCGTGCAAGCGCGCGTTGTCGGCCAGCTCGAAGACGGCACCACCCAGGCGCGCGCGAGCTGCGGGTCCAGCGCCGTGACGCATGGCGAAGGCGATCGACTCTCGCACGAGGGTCTCCGCACCGGACAGTGTTGCCGGCGCAGTGATGTTCAGGGTCTCGGGCAGATCGACGTGCGCGGCGGCTTGCTCGAGCAGGACCTCAACCGTGCGGCGCAGAGTGGAAAGGTCGAGCGGACCGGAGAGGATGTCGGAGACGCCGAGCTTCCACGCCGCTCGGCCGTCCTCGAAGGAAGGGTTCTCGGCGAGCAGTGCGGTGAGGGGAAAGCTGCCGCGATCGTGAAGTGCGGCCACGAGCTCGAGCCCCGAAGCGCCATCCAGGCGGAACTCGGAGATCAGGAGGTCGGGAGCGAAGCTGCGATCATCGAGGGCGGCTTCCGCGCTCGCCGCGTTGCGGAAGCGGAGGTTCAGGTCGCGCAGCTCGGCAGTGATTGCCGAGTACGCGCTCGAATCGCCGGTGACGATGAGGCAATTGAGCAGAGCTGAGGGTCTGATGCTCATTACGCGGCCTCCACTTTGGACATGCAGTGCGGGACGAACACCTCGAAGCGCGTGGCGCGCGAAGGGCCGGTCCGAACGATCAGATCTCCGCCGAGGCGCTCGAGGTTTCGTGAGGCGATGGTCAGGCCGAGGCCGACGTGTCCGCGCTTCTCGGTGAAGAAGGGCTCGAGGGCTTCATCGAAGTTGAACTCCTTGACGCTGTGGCCGACGATCGAGAACGTAAATCCGGCGTCTTGGCGTTGAACCCGCAGCAGCACGGGATGCGTGGATGCCTCGATGGAATTGCCGGCGATGTTGGCCAGGCTCTTGATGAGCATGGTGCTGTCGATGAAGAGCTCTTCCGTGTTGGCGTCGAGCGCGATCAACAGGCTGGAGCGTTGCTCTTCGGGCAGGTAGTTCCTGACTCCGTGTGCAACTTCGCGAACTGTGCAGACCAGCGGCTCGGGCTTCTCGGCGCGGAAGTACTCCTCGACGGACTCGACGCTTCTTCGCACGCGTTGCAGAGTCTCGATCGCAGCGGGGAGCACGGAAGCATCCGATGTTCCCGCGTCGAGGTCTTCGAGGATGATGCGCAGTGCTTCAAGAGGAGTGCGCACACTTCGACCCAACGCGTTCGCAACGTTCGGATGGGATTGTTCAGGAAGTAGTTGCATGGCTTGTGGAAACCCTTGCAGGTGACAAGGAAATGAGCGCAAGGTCGGTGCCAAGTGCCTTCTCGACAAAAAGGCGCGTTCACTTGATGCCCGCGATCCCCATTTCGGCAAAAAGTTCCGGAAGGGATTGCCGGGTTTCGAAGTGGGGGAATCCTTCACCTGTTGAAGAAATGCACAGGGCTGATCAGATTGCGGTCAGACGTGGGCAGGCTGCCGCTGAGGGATGCGCTCAACCCGCCGAAGCGGACAGTCCGTAGCGTCGGAGCTTGTTGTAGAGCGTGGTTCGATTGACCCCGAGCAGCCGCGCGGCCTGGCTCCGATTCCCGTCGGTCTCGCGAATGACCCGGCTGATGTGAGCCTTCTCGAGAGCCTGGAGGCTGAGGTCTTCCTCCGCGGCGGGAAGCGCCGGCGCGAGCTGGGTGGCCAGCCCGAGGTGTTTGGGTTGGATGCGCCCGGACTCGATCATCAGAGCGCTGCGCTCGATCGTGTTTCGAAGCTCGCGCACGTTGCCCGGCCAGCCATAGCTGACCAGGCGTCGCATCGCGGACTCGGTGAAGCCGGCGATCTCGTGGTCGAAGCCCTGGCGGACCTCCTCCAAGATCTGGACCGCGAGAGTCGGGATGTCCTCGGCGCGCTCGCGAAGGGGCGGCACCTGAATCGAGAGCACGTTCAGCCTGTAGAACAGGTCTTCACGGAAGCGGCCCTCGCTGATGCTGCTCTCGAGGTCGCGGTTGGTCGAGGACATGATCCTGACATTCGTCGCGACGTCCACGGCGCTGCCCACCCGTCGATACGAGCCTTCCTGGAGTACGCGCAGGAGCTTCGCCTGCAGTGAAATGGCGAGCTCGCCGATCTCGTCGAGGAAGAGCGTGCCACCTTCCGCGGCCGCAAACAGGCCCTTGCGCCCTTTCGGAGAGGCTCCTGTGAATGCGCCGCCCTCGTAGCCGAAGAGCTCGGCTTCGAGCAGACCTTCGGTGAGCGCTGCGCAGTTGATTGCAATGAAGGGCTGATCAGCGCGGTCCGAGCGTGCGTGAATCGCCTTGGCGACCAGCTCCTTGCCGGTTCCGGACTCGCCCAGGATCAGGGTGGTGACCTTGGAGGCCGAGGCCGCGCGCTCGAGCTGGTTCATCACGCGCTTCATCGCGGGTGAGTGACCGATCAGGCAGTCGTGGGGATTGGTCTGATCGGGCTGCGGAGCGGTCTGGCTGGTCTCTCGCGCCCGGTTGCGGAGAGTGGACTGAATCGCGTGCTCCAGCGCCGCGCCGGAGAGCGGGAGCTCGAGGAAGTGCTCGGCGCCGTGGCGCATGGCTTCGACAGCGGTGCTGACGTCCGCATCGTTCGTGACGACGAGGACGCTCGGCGCATCGCCGCGGGAAACGATTTCCGTGAGGAGCTCGAAGTCGTTCGCTCGAGCCAGCTGGCTCTCGAGGAGCACGACGTCCACCGGCTCTGCATCGAGTGACCGCAAGGCCTCGTCGGTTTCACTCGCGACCTTTAATAGGTGTCCCGCAGCTTCGAGCGGCGCACGCAGCGCATCGAGCTCATGGAGCGTGGTCTCGGCGACAAGCAGACGAGCGCTTCGAGTGGTGGAGGTCATGCGGGGAGGTGGCCCTCTGGGCTCCGCGACGAACGCATTTCCACGTCGCGCAGCAATGCTTTCCAGGACTGGGACCCTCCTCGGCTGTTTGCGGGAATTCCTTTCGTGCCCGGTGAGAAATTCTTGGAGAGCCACTTCAGCCCTCTCGCTCCCCACCGAGAACAAGCCTGCGAACGAGGAAGAGACTCCTCATTCGCACTCAGCGAACCTCAACCGAAAACGAAAGGGCAATCCAATGGGACTTAGAGTCAATACGAACCTCGCCTCGATGACGGCTCAGCGAAATCTCTCGCTTGTTACTAGCCGCCTTCAAGGCAACTTCTCGCGACTGGCATCTGGACTGCGCATTGCAAGCGCAGCGGATGATGCTGCCGGCCTCGGTATTTCAGAGCGCATGCGCTCTCAGATCCTGTCGCTCGGTCAGGCCTCGCGAAACGCTGACGACGGCATCAGCTTGGTGCAGACCGCTGAAGGGGCGCTGAATGAAGTCAGCAGCAACCTCAGCCGGATGCGCGAGCTCGCCGTTCAGTCCGCGAACGGAACTCTGAACACGACGGACCGCTCCGTCATCGATCTCGAGTTCACTGCCCTCAAAGCAGAGATTGACCGCATCGCCAACACGACGGAGTTCAACGGCATCTCGCTGCTGAACGGAACGGGCTCGATCAACATCCAGGTTGGTCTCGCCGCGAGTCAGACGATCGCCGTCAACACGACTGATACGACCAACGGAAGCTTGGGTATCAGCACGCTCTCCGCAACGTCCGTCACGAACGCGACGTCCTCACTGGCGACGATCGATGCCGCCATCAACACGATTAGCACCACTCGTGGTGCGCTCGGTGCCTCTCAAAACCGATTGGCGAGCACTGTTCGAAGCATCCTCAACTCCCGCGAGAACCTCGCCTCGGCAGAGAGCCGAATCCGCGACGTCGACGTGGCAGAAGAGACTGCTGACCTGACTAGAAACTCAATCATGCAACAAGCCTCGGTGTCCGTGTTGTCACAAGCCAACGTGCAACCGCAGATCGCCCTGAGCCTGCTGCAACAGTAATCGGCCCCTTTTTCGGAGCCGTTCGCTGAGGGGGAGGCCGCAATTGTCGCGGCTTCCCCACCTTCCCCGCCTTCCCGAACCACACAACACCGCACACAAAGCAACTGAAACCAACCAAGCCACCGAGCCAACTTCGTTAGCAATGCCACCCGCCCTCGCAGTCAACAGAGGACGGGTAAACGTGCCCCGGCAGACCGACGAACCCGCTCACCGCGCTGCAGACAGACAGCTCGAACGAACAAGAAGGATGAACGAGCAACGTGCCCGCTCGAGCGCCTTCACTCCAGTTTCAACGAGCCGCCTCTAGCTCTTTCTACAAATCGAACACGCTCAGTCCGAGCCGGCATAGCCCGGTTGGATTGAGCGGAACACCGACCGGGTGACACCGGCCGGTTGCTTGTCCGGGTGACTCCGGGCGAGTGCCTCATCACTTGAATGGTCAAGTGCTGGGGAGGTGATCCACGCGAAGCACCGTGCTTCGAACTGCGTGGTGATCGCCATCCATCCGACTCCAAACTTCGACTCCAAAAAGGAAATGTCATGGGACTTCGAGTAAACACGAACCTCTTCTCTCTTACCGCACAGCGGAATCTAAACAACGTCACTTCGCGCTTGCAGGGAAACTTCTCGCGCTTGGCATCTGGACTGCGCATTGCTAGCGCCTCCGACGATGCCGCAGGTCTTGGTATCTCTGAGCGCATGCGCTCGCAGATCCGTTCGCTGAGCCAGGCTTCGCGAAACGCACAAGACGGCACCAGCCTGGTGCAATCCGCCGAGGGTGCCCTCGGCGAGACGAGCTCGAACCTGGCTCGTATGCGTGAGCTGGCCGTTCAGGCCTCGAACGGAACCCTGAACACTCAGGACCGCGCGACCATCAACTCCGAGTTCACGGCTCTCGCTACGGAGATCACTCGGATCGCCAACCAGAGTGAGTTCAACGGTATTGCACTGCTGAACCAGTCCAGTGGCTCCATCGCGATTCAGATCGGCATCAACGTCGGCGAGACGATCGCGATCAGCCTCAACGACACGACTGCGACCGCACTGGGTGTCTCCACCCTGACCGCGACGACTGTCACGAACGCGACTTCTTCGCTCGCGACGCTCGACACGGCGATCGATTCGATCAACACCATCCGCGGCTCCCTGGGTGCAGCCCAGAACCGCTTGCAGAGTTCGATGCGCAGCATCTTGAACACGCGGGAGAACTTGTCGGCCGCCGAGAGTCGTATCCGCGACCTCGATATCGCCGAAGAGACTGCTGACCTGACGCGGAACTCGATTCTGCAGCAGGCTTCCGTCTCAATCTTGGCGCAGGCCAACACGCAACCGCAAATCGCGCTCAGCCTGCTTCAGTAATCCACCCGTCGTGGAGTCGGGGTCGCCGGGTTCGGCGCCTCGATGGGCCGGGCCCGGCGTTTTCGCACGCGACCCGACTTAGGCCGGCATGACCAACGGCTCCACACCTCGATTCTGAAGTGGGCGAGAGGGCAACCGAACAGAGTTGCCGTGCCCACTGGAATCAGTTCACCGAGACGCATCTTGAAGAGCTACTCCATCAGGCCTCCGACGAACGGGCAGAGCTTTACACCTCTGCCTCGAGCCACGGTTCAAGTGACGACGATGTCACTCGGCCGGATCGTTGGATGGGATCGCCGAGAGAACGGGAGCTCCATGCTTCGTTCCTGGCGAGAGTGGGTGGGCCTTCCGGTGCCAAGAGGCCGAACCGGGCCCACTCGAGTGTTCGGTTCCGGTTGCGCAGCGCGGATCGGGTATCCAACACCAGCTGCGACCAAGACGTCGGGAAGCCCTTCGGCTCTCTCGCCGCGGACAGAACCAACGTGCGGTGGACGCAGCCTTCGAGGCTCGCCTCGCGACACGTTGAAGAGCCCCGAGTCATCTGGAATTGCATCTGGGACTGCATCGGGCATTGCGGTCGCTTGGCCGCACGGATCACCACACGAGGTAGAGCTCCCGCCTCTCGAACGAGGGCGACCTCTCGAGTCACGGCGTTGGTTCGAACCAAAAGGTCCTCCGCCATTCCCCTGGCCGGCTCCGGGTGAGTCGACGCGAAGGCGCGTGAGCTCGAGCAGAGCTGGCCCGAACCACAGAACACAGGGGCAGAGGCTCACTCTCTGTCACTCCTCATCGTGAACGCGAAGCACTACAGATCCAGACTGCGCATCCCCTGGGTGCGCGGCGAAGCAAGCCCCGAATGGGGCCGCCCTTCGTTATCTGGACGAGCGCGCGAACAGCGCAAGCCATGGGTGACTCTGGCCGCCGGCGAGCCTTCGTCGCTGCACGGAACTCGGTATGCGCGAGCTCCCGATGTGCGACCACGAGGAGCACCCCCAAGTACACGCGGGATTCTCGAGGACCGACTCTGTCCGTCCTCGAGAGGAGCCCCACCCAGAACAGGTAGCTCAGCTATCGATCCCTCGATCTTCCTCTCTCACTCGCGGCGTGCCCCGTGGATGAGGGGGGCGAGGGACCGGCTGACTGCTTGGAGCAATTCTCTATGTAGGAGGATTGCCACATCACTTTGACCTACTCCAAAGGAATCTAGATATGGGACTTCGAGTCAATACCAATCTATTCTCCCTGACGGCTCAGCGTAACTTGAACAATGTTACGTCGCGTCTCCAGGGCAACTTCTCGCGACTTTCGTCGGGTTTGCGCATTGCAAACGCGTCGGACGACGCCGCAGGCCTCGGTATTTCCGAGCGCATGCGTTCACAGATCCGCTCCTTCGGTGCGGCCAGTCGAAACGCTCAAGACGGTATTAGTCTTGTGCAGACGGCTGAGTCCGCTCTCTCTGAGACCGGATCGAACCTTGCGCGTATGCGTGAGTTGGCTGTTCAGGCTTCCAGTGGAACTCTGAACACCACCGACCGTACGACCATCAACTCCGAGTTCACGGCTCTCGCCACTGAAATCACTCGGATTGCCGATCAGACGGAGTTCAACGGCATCGCGCTGCTGAACAACGGCAACACCGTTGCAATTCAAATCGGTTTGGATAGTGGTGATACGATCAGCATTACCAACACCGACAACGATGCAACCACCCTGGGCATCGCCTCGCTTACCACGACGACCGCTACCAACGCACAGTCTGCGTTGCTATCGCTCGACAATGCCATCAACTCGGTGAACACCTCTCGAGGTACTCTCGGTGCTACGCAGAACCGTCTTCAGAGCACGTTCCGGTCTATCCAGGGCGCTTCTGAAAACCTGTCTGCTGCTGAGAGTCGTATTCGCGACGTTGACGTGGCATTCGAGACGGCTGACCTGACTCGTAACAGCATCCTCCAGCAGGCTTCTGTCTCGATTCTCGCTCAGGCGAACGTTCAGCCGCAGCTCGCGCTGAGCCTCCTCGGCTAATTTCAAGGTAGGCAGTAGGGAGTGAAGTCCCCGTGGTTTCACTCCCTTCTACCCAACCGAAATGAGCTCTAGATGAGCGACTCGACCTTCGGGTTGGTCACTCAGATTCTCCGTGCACTGTTCACTCTCGGCGTGTCTCCGTGAGCGAATAGTAGGAGCAAAAACTATTCCGACAGCAATCTCCGTAGAGGAGGTCTGTCACCAACTTTTGTACTACTCCAAAGGAATGTAGATATGGGACTTCGAGTCAATACCAATCTATTCTCCCTGACGGCACAGCGTAACTTGAACAACGTTACGGCGCGTCTCCAGGGAAACTTCTCGCGACTGTCGTCGGGTTTGCGCATTGCAAACGCCGCCGATGATGCTGCAGGCCTCGGTATTTCCGAGCGCATGCGTTCACAGATCCGCTCCTTCGGTGCGGCTAGCCGAAATGCTCAAGACGGTATTAGTCTTGTGCAGACGGCCGAGTCCGCTCTGTCGGAAACGGGTTCGAACCTCGCGCGCATGCGTGAGTTGGCTGTTCAGGCTTCCAGTGGAACTCTGAACACCACGGACCGTACGACCATCAACTCCGAGTTCACGGCTCTCGCCACTGAAATCACTCGGATTGCTGATCAGACGGAGTTCAACGGCATTGCGCTGTTGAACAACACCAACTCGGTTGCGATTCAGGTTGGCCTGGACAGCGGTGATACGATCAGTCTCACCAACACCAGCAATACAGCCGCTTCGCTTTCCATCAGTGGTCTTAGTACGGGAACGGCCGGTGCAGCTCAAACTGCATTGCTTGCTCTCGACAATGCCATCAACTCGGTGAACTCGTCTCGCGGCTCGTTGGGAGCCTCGCAGAACCGTCTTCAGAGTACGTTCCGGTCTATCCAGGGCGCTTCTGAAAACCTCTCTGCGGCAGAGAGCCGTATCCGCGACGTCGACGTGGCTTTTGAAACTGCAGACCTGACGCGGAACTCGATTCTGCAGCAGGCTTCCGTTTCGATTCTCGCCCAGGCGAATGTTCAGCCGCAACTCGCGCTGAGCCTCCTTGGCTAATTGATTCCGGCGGTAGGGGGCGAGGTCCCCAGGCTTTCGCCCCCTTTCCGCCTGTTCAGCTAGCTATTCAGAAGTGGTTCCGCCCTCTGGGCGGAACCTCTCCGATTCCCTTATCAGGTCCCCCCCGCCTGATCCCCCCTTCTCTCCGCTCCTCGAGTTGCACCAGGCCATTGACCGAAGTCCGGGCGCGCCGCGCCAGACAACCGTAGGAACATCATGGGACTCCGAATCAACACGAACATCTTCTCGCTGACCGCTCAGCGGAACCTGAACAACGTCACGTCGCGACTGCAGGGAAACTTCAGCCGCTTGTCTTCGGGCTTGCGCATCACGACGGGGGCCGACGACGCCGCAGGTCTCGGAATCTCGGAGCGCATGCGAGCGCAGATTCGATCAATGCGTGCAGCGAGCAGGAACACGCAAGACGGAATCAGCCTCGTTCAGACGGCCGAGTCTGCGCTTGCAGAGACGGGCAGCAATCTCGCGCGGATGCGAGAGCTCGCGGTTCAGGCTTCCAATGGAACGTTGAATGCCACGGATCGCTCGACGATCAACGGCGAGTTCGCCGTGCTTGCCTCAGAGATCACGCGGATTGCAGACCAAACCGAGTTCAACGGCATCAACCTGCTGAACGGGTCCGTCGGCTCGGTCTCGTTCCAGGTTGGAATCAACAGCGGCGAGACGATCACCTTTACGAATTCGGACAACGATGCGACCGCCTTGGGCATCAGCACGCTCTCCACGACGACGGTGACCAACTCGACGGCGGCTCTGGCTTCGCTCGATACCGCGATCAACTCCGTCAACACTTCGCGCGGCACCTTGGGCGCCGCGCAGAACCGGCTCGAGAGCACGTTCCGATCCGTGCTGAACAACATCGAGGCCATGTCCGCGACCGAGAGTCGCATTCGCGATGTCGATGTCGCCTTCGAGACGGCGGACCTGATGCGGAACACGATCATGCAGCAGGCCTCGATGGCGATTCTGGCGCAGGCCAACGTCCAGCCGCAGCTGGCGCTCACCCTCCTGGGTTAGGAGGGTGATTCGGGAACGGGCGCTCTCCTATTAACCAAGGGAGCCCCGCTCGGTCGCCAGCTCGAGGCCAGGCGCGATTCTAAGTCGAGCCCCACACGCCTCTTAATCGGTTCCCCTTGGAATGTGTGCCCCGCAGCGTGGGGAGGCCTCGGATACCCCCGTCCGCGATTCCGATCGCGCGGCTCCACCATGTCCAGGTCACCTCTCATCTCCATTCGCTCGGCGTGCTCGCTGGGACTGGTGGTCGCCGCTCTCCTGACCTCTTGCGGGGGGGGTGGCGGCGGTGGAGGGGGCGGAGGCGTTGCACCCGGAGGAGGTGTTGGACAGGGCGCCGACCTCGAGCCGACCGATGTGACGATGACGGGGACGGGCTTGACCGCAGGGGAGAGCTTCACCGTGACGGACACGGTCGAGAACCTCGGCAACCAGACCGCGACGAGCTTTCAGGTTGGCGTCTACCTCTCTACAGACGCCTTCGTCGACGTGACGGACGTGCTCCTCGGCTTCCGAACCATCGGCACGCTGGATCCGGGAATGAGCTCGACCGGCGGAGGCTCGCTGACCGTTCCTCTCGCCACACCGTCGGGCGACTACTTCGTCGGATCGATTGCGGACGACCTGAACACGGTGGCCGAGCCGGACGAAGGCAACAACCTTCTGGTCGCATCGACGATGTTGTCGGTGACTGCAGCGCCGCTCCCTGAACTCTCGGTCGTCGATGTCTCTTACTCACCCGTGATGGTCGATGCGGGAATGCCGATTCAGGTCTCGGAGTCGGTCGTGAACAACGGCTCGCTCGCAGCAAGCGGCGTCGTCGTCGCGGTCTATCTGTCCGCCGACACGACGATCACCTCGGCGGACATTCTGCTCGGCTTCCGAACCCTCGTGTCGCTGGACATCGGCGCGGGCTCGATGTTCACGGGCCAGTTGACGGTTCCCTCGAACCTGATCGCCGGCGCGTACAACGTCGGCGTGATCGTTGACGATGGCGACGCCAACGTGGAGAGCAACGAGACCAACAACACCCTGATCGCGCCCTTCAAGCTACAGGTCAACGCGCCGCCGCGCCCGGACCTCACTCCGAGCGGCTTGAGCTTCTCGCCCAACACGATTCAGTCCGGTCAGCTTCTTCAGATCTCCGACTCGATCACGAACCAGGGTGCCGTTGACGCGGGACCCTTCCGCGTCGGTATCTACCTGTCCGCCGATCCGCTGATCACGCCCTCGGACACTCTGCTCTCCGTCCGAACCTTGCCGGGGCTCACGCAGGGAGTCTCTTCGACTCTCTCTGGCGCAACGGCTCTCATTCCACAGGAGACTCCCGGCGGAATCTGGTACGTCGGCATCTACGTCGACGACCTGTCATCGGTCGTCGAGGAGGACGAGAGCAACAACGGCTTGGCCGCATTCGGCACTCTCACCGTCACCGTGCCTCCGGCGCCCGACACGATCGTCACCGCGCTGAGCTTTACGCCGGCAGCCGTGACACCGGCTCTTGGCGACCAGGTCACGATCACCGATACGGTGAAGAACCAAGGCGTGGTCAATGCTGGCGCCTTCCGGGTCGGCTTCTACCTCTCGACGAACCCCGTCGTCTCGAAGGGCGACATCTTCTTGGGGGCGCGCTCGATCAGCGCCCTGGCGGTGGGTGACTCGACGACCGGCAATACGGTCATCTCCATCCCGCAAGGCCTGGGTCCAGGCTCGTACTTCCTGGGCGCCGTAACCGACGACGAGAGCGTCTTGTTCGAGGTATTCGTCAGCAACAACACGTTCACCGCGCCCATGCCGCTCGATGTGGTGGCGGGGCCGACACCGATGGCTCAGCTGAGCGCGGAGAGCCTGAGCTTCAGCCCGGCTACGGTCTCGCCGGGTGGCGTCATCCAGATCGAGGACATCGTCCGAAACCTGGGCACGATCTCGGCGGGACAGTTCAAGGTCGGGTTGTATCTCTCGCTCGATGAGACGATCGACGGCAATGACATCCTGATCGGTGAGCGAACGGTCGTGAACCTCCCGATCAACTTCGGCTCCGCGGCCAGTGCGCCGTACACGATCCCGTTCGGTACAGCCCCCGGCTCGTATCGCGTGGCGGTCTCGAACGACTACCTCCTCGAGATCCCCGAGTCGGATGAAGACGACAACATCCTCCTGGCCCCTGGCTTCTTGACCGTGAACTGAGATGAGTCGATCGATCGTACGCCGGAACCCTTACAGAGCGGGAGTGCTGGGCTTCGCCATCGCCGCGCTCGGTACCACCTGGCTTCAAGCCGACTCGGAGAGCCACTCGTCGTCGATGCGCGTGCTGCGTTCCGAGGTTGGCTACCAAGCTCCTCCGGTTGCCGCGGAGTTTGTGAGTAGCGAAGGCTACGTGGCGGCTCCACTGCGGCTCGAACGAGAGGGCTTCACGACCGAGGAGCTCCGGGAGACTCTCACTCAGACCTCCGAGACCAAGTACGTCGATGTCGCGCGCTTCCGCGGGATCCAGGCGCCTCCGGACTAGCACGAAAGGAAGGACGCTCGAGCGAAATGAGTTTCCGAGAGATCTTGCGCAGTTGGCATGAAGGGTGCGCTGAGACAGTGGGGATACCCCCTCAATTTGGCCTCTATCGCCCTTTTCGGCCCTCTATGCGGAAAGGATGACGGGCTCCTCCTGCCCTCACTTGGAACATTTTTCATGTCGCCCTCAAATTTCAAATCCTCGCTCATGGAGCTTCGGGTCCGGCCGATAACGCTGGGAACAACTCTCATGGGGAGAGGTGAGGAAACAACATGATTCAGCTTGGCGGACTTGCTAGCGGTTTGGATACCGCGGCCATCATTGATGCGATTCTAGGCGTCGAGCGCGTGCCGATTAACGCGCTCCAGGCAGACAAGCGGGACGAAGAGAGCAAGCTCTCACTGATCGGAACGGTCAAAGGGTATGTCCAGAGTCTGCGAGACAAGGCGGAGGAGCTCTCGAGCTTGGGCGGCTTCTTCAGCTACGACATCACTGCCAGCGAAGATGGGGTTGCGAGCTTCTCGGTAACCGGCGCGCCTCAGACCGGGTCGAACACTCTGGTCGTCAATCAGCTGGCCGCAGCCAGCCGCTTCACCTTCACCGACACGGTGACGGACCCGGATACCGATCTCGGCGCGGGCGACATCGACTTCAACGTCAACGGAACCGCTTATAGCCTGACGGTCTCTGCTAGCGACTCGAGCCTGAACGAGATCCGGGACGCGATCAATTCCCTCGCGGGCGACGACGTCACGGCGAGCGTCGTGAACATCGGAACCTCGGGCTCTCCCCAGTATCAGCTCGTGATCGCAGGGGACGATACGGGCCTCGAGGGCGCCGTTACGGGCCTTACGAGCACCGTGGCCGGTCTGACGGACGCCAACATCGTGGAGCTCACCTCCGCTGCGAACGCAGAAGTCGAGATCGACGGCCTGACCGTTCAGCGCTCGACGAACACCTTCGACGATGTGCTCGACGGGGTCTCCTTCACTGCGCAGGCGGCGGACGCCGCCAAGACGATCAGCTTCAGCACGGCGGTTGACAACGATGGAATCAAGACGAAGGTCCAGGAGTTCGTCGATGCCTATAACGAAGTCATCGGCTTCATCAACGACCAGAGCACGTTCACGGAAGAAGACGGAACGGGCGGAGCGCTCTTCGGCGACTCGATCTTGCGCGACATCAAGTCCACGCTGAGCAGGTCGCTCTTCTCCGTCGATATCTCAACCGTTGTTGCAGACAGCGCGGGATTCTCGACGCTCTCTCTGCTCGGCATCGACCTCGGAACCGACGGTCAGCTGACCATCGATAGTGCGAAGTTCGATGCGAAGCTGGACGAAGATCCGGATGCGTTCGCTGACTTGTTCGTCGACACCGATGGCTTCGACAACACCGGCGCGGCAAACAACACCGCGGCCTTCTATACCGACCTGACCGCGGACGACGGGCTCTTCGACAACCTCTTCCGCGCGATCGATCAGTCGGTGGACGACCTGGTTCTTGGCGATGGCTCCTCGCTCAAAGGCCTCTTCTCCCGCCGCGAGGAGTCGATCAACGACGCGATCTCGAGATTCGACGACCGCATCGAGGTCCTTGAAGCTCGGCTTATAACGACCGAAGAGTCCCTAATCGCACGTTTCTCCGCCCTGGAATCGCTTATCGCGGGTTTGAACGCCCAGGGAAGCGCGCTCGGCAGCCTCAACGGCACGAACAACTAAGCACACCAATGAAGAATCCCGCTGCTGCCTATCAGTCCACCTCCTTCGAGGCGGCTCCTCCGCTCAAGATCCTGCGCATGCTCTATGCCGGTGCTCTCAAGTTCATCGATCAAGCGCGCAAGATGGAGCTGCCGGCCGACAACGTGCAGTTCAATGATCGCCTGCAGCGCGCGGAGGCGATTGTCTCCGAGCTGCGCTGCAGTCTCGATGCAACTCAGTCGCCCGAGCTGGCTAGTCAGCTGGACAGCCTCTACGTGTACGCCGCCAGCCAAATCAGCGCGGGCGTTCTCGACCGCGAGAAAGCACCGCTCGACAACGCGCACCGAATCTTGTCCTCGCTCAAAGAAGCCTGGGACCAGCTCGAAGTCGGGGACAACGAAGCGAAGGTTGCCTGAACGACCGATGGGAATCGAAAACGAAACGCCCGCTGAAGCCCTCGATGGCTTGATCACCGCGCTCCGGCTGTTGCTGGAGGTCGTGGATTCGTCGGCGAGCGAAGACCAGTCGCTGCTCGCGGCCTGGAATCAGTGCCAGGAGATGCTGATTAACTTCCGCGCGAAGTCTGCGTCGGTCGTGGACCAGACGGAGGGCGAAAAGGCGGAGATGCAAGAGCAACTCCAGACGGCCGTGCGGCTCAACGCGATCGCGACCCACTTGGTCCAGCGCGAGGCCGAGCGCATCGGTGCCGAGCTCGCCGCTCTTCGCGATGCGAAGCAGAAGCTGCGCTCGCAGATCTCCCGATCGAACGAATCGGGCGGCTCGGTCGACCTGGCCGGCTAGCCAGAGGGTTCGCCGCGGGTACCTATCGGCACCCGGAAAGATTTTCCTGACACCTGATTGGGCCTTCTGCTCGGCCAAAGGAGCGGTGTTCAAAAACTAGACAAGGCCACACCTCGGCCGGCGACCCGGGTGAGGTGATTTTGATCAGCGGGGTACAGGAATCCCCCCAACCGGTCGACATATCCGCCCTGAAGGCTTCAGACGCACGCCCCGTGTGCCTGCCAGAGCCCAAGGAAGGAACCATGTCGATCCCCACCTCGCTCTATCTCCCCCTCCGAGTCCTCGAAGAGACCGCTCAGGCGGCCGCCGCTTCCGATGTCGGGCTCGATCTAACGCAGTACCTCCTGATCTCCGCGGCGATGGTCGTGGCGATCGGCGGACTCGGGTGGTTCTTCCAGAAGACGATCGCGGGTTCGGTGCTCTCCCGCGCTGAGAAGCGATCGTTGCGAATCGTCGATGTCCTGCCGATGGGTGGGAAGCGCAAGCTCGCCGTGGTCAAGATCTACGACCGCACCTTCGTCGTCGGACTGGGGGACAAGGAGCTCTCGCTCATCACGGAGCTCGACGGCGAGATTCCGGAGCGGTCCGAGCTCGCGTCCAAGGGCAGCAATGCCAAGGGCAGCAATGCCAAGGGCAGCAAGACCAAGGGAGTTGGTATCGCTCGAGCCTTCGAGGCGATTCGAGCACGGGTCGGCGAAGGCATTCCGAAGCCGCAACCCAAGGCGCAGCCGGCGCCACGCAAACAGGACCTCGGTACGGCTCTCCATCGAGTCGCGCGACAGATCGCGGCGAGCAAGCCGACGGCCACCAGCAAGGTGGACTCGGGGTCAGGACTCGGCGACGGAAGAGGTCTGCTCGGATGAGTTCGTTCCGTCGAACCCTTCTCCAGCTCGTCGCAGCGATCACGCTGCTGACGAGTTTTGCCGTTCCTGGCGCAGCCCAGAGCTCGCCGGGATTCGGAGCCTTTCCGGATGCCGAAGATGTGATGCAGGCCTTCGACGACTCGTCGGGGATCAGCGGAGCGGAGACAGCGGAAGGTGAAGAAGGCGGTCGACTCTCGACGGCCATCGAAATCGCCGTTCTGCTCACGCTTCTCTCGCTGCTTCCGGCGATCCTGATCTCGGTCACGAGCTTTACGAGAATCGTGATCGTGCTGAGCTTCGTGCGTCGGGCGCTGAGCGTGAACGAGCTACCGCCAAACCCCGTCATTATCGGATTGGCGCTGTTTCTCACGACTTTCGTGATGGCGCCAGTCGCGGAACAGATCTACGAGGTCGCGTACGAGCCCTACGCAGCAGAGGCCATTACCGCGGAGGAAGCGGGCACTCTGGCGTGGAACGAGCTGCGCGGATTCCTGATCACGAATACGCGTGAGAGCGAGCTCCGGCTCTTCGTCGACCTGGCCGAAGTCGAGCAGGCCGAGATCCAGGAGGACGGCTTCCCGCTCCGGGTCGTCGTGCCGGCCTTCATCCTCAGCGAGGTCAAGACCGCCTTCCAGATGGGCTTCCTCTTGTTCTTGCCCTTCCTCGTGATCGACCTCGTGGTTGCCAGTGTCCTGCTCTCGATGGGCATGTTCATGTTGCCGCCCGTGATGATCTCGACTCCGTTCAAGATCCTCCTGTTCGTGCTCGTCGACGGCTGGTCACTGATCTGCCAGTCCCTGGTCACATCGTTCACGGCCGTCTAGCAAGGCACTCACATGAACTTCGACCTTCAAATCCTCGACTACACGCGCGACCTGTTCGTGACGGCGTTGACGATGGCCGGACCGGTGCTCTTGATCGGCTTGCTCGTCGGCGTCAGCGTGAGCTTGTTCCAGGCACTGACCTCCGTGCAGGAGCAGACGCTGAGCATGATCCCCAAGATGTTCGCCGCGATCGCGGTGATCCTCCTCTTGCTCGCACCGGCGCTCGGAATCCTGCGCGACTTCACTCTGCGCGTTCTCGGCGACCTCGTCGAATTCGGACTTAGCTGAATCCAATGGTTCCCCCCGGCACTCTCGAGGCACTTGGCCTCTACCTGATCCGCACCAGCGCGATGTTTCTGTCGTCGCCCGTGCTGACCATGGGTACCGGGTTCAACGCCTACAAAGTGGCTCTAATCGCCGGTTTGTCGGCGATCTTGTACAGCGTGACCGGCGAGCCGCTGGTCGACACCGTGAATCCCCTGACCTTCGGCGCGATGGCCATGCGGGAGATCCTCGTCGGCCTGTCGATCGGCTTCGTCCTCCAGCTTTCGATCTTGGCGGTGAAGGTCGGTGGCGAGATGGTGGGGCAGGAGATGGGCTTCGCCATGGCGAGCCAGATCGACCCCGAGACGGGCGTTAGCATCCCGCTGATCACACGCATTTGGGAGAACATCTACCTCGTCGGACTGATGGCGGTCAACGGTCACTACTGGCTCTTGCAGTCGCTCGCGAAGTCGTTCGAGCGCGCGCCCGTCGGTGAGATGAAGCTCGGCGGTGGTCTCGTGGCGATCATCGCGAACCTCTTCGGGAGCATGTTCGCGGCTGGGCTGACCTTCGCGATTCCGGTCATGACCGTGCTCGCTCTCGTCTCCGTGATGGTCGGCTTGCTCACGCGTGCCGTCCCGTACCTGAACATCATGGAGATCAGCTTCACCCTGCGAGTCGGGCTGGGCTTGATCTCCATCTTCCTCTTCGCACCTCTGCTAGAGCCGGTACTCAACTCCTTGTACATGTCGCTCAGCGAGGCGCTCGAGAGCAGCTTGGACGCTGTCGCACCCAGGTAATTCACCGTGGCAGACGACGCATCGAAGGACGAGAAGACAGAAGAAGCCACTCCAAGGCGCTTGGAGGATGCGCGTGGGGACGGTCAGGTGGCGATGTCACAGGAGCTCGTCACTTCGCTCATGCTCTGCGCCGGAATCGCGGCTCTGATCATTGGCCGAGACCAGATCGCGACCGTCTTGGGCTCCAGCATCTTCGATTCGGTCAGCACGCTGCCCGACCTGGGCCGCGAGGAGCTCACCGTTCAGAATGCCGCGAGCATCCTGAGAGAGGTTGTGGGCTCCGGCGTGAAGCTCGTGGCCATCCTGTTCTTCCCGGTCGTCGGAGTCGGCGCTCTGGTCAGTTACGGGCAGGTCGGCTTCCAGGTCACGCCCAAGGGGATTGCGCCCGACGCCTCGAAGCTCGACCCGATCAAGGGTGTGAAGCGCCTGTTCAGCACTCGCTCATGGGTGAGGACGGGCATGTCCCTGCTCAAGATCGGCGCGATCGCTTCCAGCATGATCGCGATGGCCTACCTGCACATTCCGGACATCGTCCAGCTCAGTACGAACGAGCTCGGACCGGTCCTTCCGGGAGTCGGAACGGTCATCCTTCGCTGCGTCATGGCGGCCGTCGCCACGATGGTCCTGATGGCGGTCATCGACCTCGTCTATCAGCGCTTCCAGCACTCGAAAGACATGCGCATGACCAAGGAAGAGGTCAAGCAAGAGGGCAAGACGACAGAGGGCGATCCGCAGGTCAAGGCTCGCGTGCGCGCGTTGCAGCGCGAAGCTTCGAAGCGCCGGATGATGGCCGAGGTTCCGAATGCCACCGTCGTCGTGACCAACCCGGATCACTATGCCGTTGCTCTCTCCTACCCGCGCGATGCGAATGGCGAGCCGACGACACAGGCTCCGCGGGTCGTCGCCAAAGGTGCCGACATCGTTGCACAGCACATCAAGAAGGTCGCGCGCGATGCAGGCGTGACGCTCTACGAAGACGTCCCGCTCGCGCGTGCTCTGCACGCCCGCGTCGAGATCGGCGACGAGATTCCCGAAGAGATGTACACCGCCGTCGCGGCCGTCCTGAACTACGTCTACAGCTTGAAGGGCAGCCGCCTCGCGGCCGGATGATAGACGCAAATGGCTGATTCGAACCAAACAGCGCCCGCCAAGGGCAGGCAGACCTTCCAGCAGTTCATCTCGCGTTACGCGGATTGGGTGCTCGGCGTGGGCGTCCTCGGGTTGATGATGACCCTGGTCACGCCGGTCTCGCCGATCGTGCTCGACCTCCTGCTCGCGATCAACATCACGGTCTCGCTGCTGCTCCTGCTCGTCACGATGAACGTGCGCGGAGCTGCGGAGCTCTCGACTTTCCCGACCGTACTCCTGTTCGCGACCTTGTTCCGACTGGGTCTGAACGTTGCGAGTACGAGGCTGATTCTGACCGAGGGTAAGGCCGGCTCGCTGATCGACGCCTTCGGGCAGTACGTGGTCGGCGACAACATTGCGGTCGGAATGGTCGTGTTCTTGATCCTGATCATCATCCAGTTCGTGGTCATTACCAAGGGCTCGGGACGGATCAGTGAGGTTGCCGCGCGATTCGTCTTGGACGCCATGCCCGGCAAGCAGATGGCGATCGACGCCGATCTGAACGCGGGCTTGATCGACTCCGACTCGGCGAAAGAGCGCCGTGCAGCTGTCGCCACGGAGGCGGAGTTCTACGGAGCGATGGATGGTGCCTCCAAGTTCGTCCGAGGCGATGCCATTGCCGGCCTGATCATCACCGCGCTCAACCTCCTCGGAGGAATTGCGATCGGTTCCATGACCGGTCTGACGATCAGCGAAGCGACAGGTCGCTTCTCCATGCTCACGATCGGTGACGGACTGGTCAGCCAGATCCCCGCGCTGTTCGTCTCGACCGCAGCTGCCGTGTTGGTCACCAAGGCGAGCACGAAGCACAGCCTCGGCTCGAGCCTGATCGCACAGGTTGGCGGTCAACCGAAGGCAACTCTGATCGCCGGCGCAGTCATGTTCATCATCGGACTCCTGCCCGGAATGCCGGCGGCGCCATTCTTCGTCCTGGCCACGATCCTGGTGCTCTACTGGAACTCGAGTAGAGGCATGATCGAGACCGACGAGGATCGCGAGCTTGCCGAGCAGGCCGCCGCGAGCGCCGCGCAAGAAGTGGAGCCGGAGAAGACTGAGTCCGACCAAGTCTCGGAGCTCCTGAAGCTGGACCGAGTCTCGCTCGAGATCGGCTACCGACTGATTCCACTCATTCAAGACTCGAAAGGTCAGGGTGTCCTCGATCACATCTCGCAGCTGCGTCGGCGATTCGCATCCAACGAAGGCGTCATCGTTCCGGCGGTGCGCATCAAGGACAACATTCAGATGGAGCCGAATGCGTACCGCGTGCTGCTTGCAGGGCAAGAGATCGCGCGCGGAACGATCGAACCCGGTCAGTACCTGGCCATGGATGGCGGCAGTGCGACCGGCACCGTGACTGGCAAAGAGACGGTCGATCCGGCCTTCGGACTGCCCGCTTGGTGGATCGCCGAGAGCGAGCGCGATGAAGCGGAGCTGATGGGCTACACGGTCATCGACCCGACGAGTGTGCTCGTGACTCACCTCTCGGAAGTCATCACCGCGTCGATGTCGGAGATCCTCAACCGCGATGACGTCAAAGAGCTCGTCGAGAACGTGAAGAAGGTCTCGCCCGCGCTGGTGGAGGAGACTGTGCCCGACAAGATCAGCTACGGCGAGATTCAGCAGGTCCTGCGCAATCTCCTGCGCGAGAGCGTGCCGATTCGAAACATGCCCGCGATCCTCGAGGCGATCGCGGACAACATCGGCAAGACTCGCGATCCGGAGACGATGACCGAGCTGGTCAGGCAACGCCTCGGCCGCGCGCTGTGCGAGAGCCACACCGATGATGCGGGCGTCTTGAGCGTGGTCACGCTCGATCCCGAAGTCGAATCGCGCTTGGCGTCGGCAGTCGGCAACAACGGCGATCCCGACTCCGCGCCGGTGAGCCCGGTCTGGCTGCAGGTGCTCGTCGAGCGAATCGCCGACTCGCTCGGCAGTGCTACACGAGGCGGCAAGGACGTCGTCGTACTCGTTCGTTCCAACGTCCGCCGGTTCGTCGGAGAGCTCCTGCGCTCCACGCTGCCGAAGGTCGCTGTTCTCTCCTACAACGAGGTTACTCCCGCCAGATCGGTGGAGACCTCCAGCATTGTGAACATGGAGGATTGATATGCAGATTCACCGAGTTCGGGGTAACAACCTGAAAGAAGCGCTCGAACGCGCACGTGAAGTCCACGGCGAACATGCCGTTGTTCTCTCTCACGAAGGTCTGGCTGATGGCGGTTTCACCGTGTCGGTTACGGTCGACGGGAGCGAGCGAGCCGGAGCGCGGACCGCCCCTGTGATCGAACCCGATCCCAGCGGAATCAGCGAGCCGGGACTGCGCGACGTGACCGAGAGGTTGCGCGCGGCCGGTGCGACGCCGGAGCTCGCCGACGACGTGGTCGAGTTCGTGCGCGGACAGGAGTCGCAAGGCGCCTTCGCGATCGACACGGCTGCGACTTCGCTGGCCGGCTGCTTCAAGGCCGCGCAGTCGCCGACGACGACGGACCAGCCGCGCGTCATCGTCTTCGTCGGCCCCACGGGCGCCGGCAAGTCGACCGCGCTGGCCAAGCTGGCCTTCCGACTGAAGCGCGCCGGGCGCAAGGTCGCGATCGCAAGCCTCGACACGGCTCGTCCAGGTGCCGCAGAGTTCCTGCGCTCCTTCGCGGAGGACACGGGCATCAACTTCACGCCCATCCGCTATCGCGAAGACCTCGCCACGGTGCTCTCGATGGCGAGCGACTGCGACGCGATCCTCCTGGACACGACCGGCCGATCGCCTGGCGACCACGAACACCTCGGTCAGCTGAAGACGATCCTGAACGAGAACCTGTCCGATGCGGTGGTGAGCACTTACCTCGTCGTCTCGGCCTCAACAGGCTCGGAAGTCCTCGAAGAGGTCCATCGCGGTTTCGCCCGCATTCAGCCCGAAGCGCTCGTCATCACGAAGTTCGATGAGACGCGCCGCACCGCCGTGCCGCTCGAGTTCTCTCGCGAGGTCGACCTTCCCGTTGCGTTCTTGTGCAACGGACAAGACATCGGACGCGATCTCTACCTCGCGACTGGTGATCGAATGGCCGACCTGATTCTCGGAGGCCGTGTGCGATGAAGTTCGTCCTGATCACTGGGGGCAAAGGCGGAGTCGGTAAGACGACTCTCGCTGCGAACCTTGGCGTCGGCCTCGCCGATCGCGGAGTTCGCGTGCTGCTCGTTGATCTGGACTTCTCGCTGGCGAACCTGAACGTTCTGTTCGGCTTGACCGCGCGCAACACACTCGAAGACTTCTTCTCCGGTGAGCGCGAGCTCGCCGACTGCATTCAGAAAGGTCCGAGCGGAGTGCATGTCATTCCGGGCGGATCGGGTTGCGCCGAGCTGTCGCGCGAGGATCCCGCGCGCACCGAGCGACTGGCCCTCGAGCTCGAAGCGCTCAGCGCGAACTACGACCTCGTGATCGGTGACAGTGCAGCGGGCATCGGCTCGGACGTCTTGTACTTCAGCGCGCTCGCCGACCTCGTGCTCGTCGTCACCACGCCCGAGCCCGCGGCTCTCACGGACGCCTATGGACTGGTGAAGGCGCTCGATGCCGAGAGCGGCACCCGGCAGGGGGAGATTCCCACTCCTGAACTCTTCCTGAACCTGGTTCACGGCTCCTCCCAGGCCGAACGCCTCGCGGAACGCCTGCGCGGGGTCTGTGAGCGCTTCCTGGCCCGCTCCACCCGCCTCGCAGGTTGGCTTCCGCGCTCCAACGGGGTCCTCCAGAGCTCCCTAACCCAGCGCCCATTCGTCGGGAATTCCCGCCTCAAAGAGGCCCTGGAGGCCCGTTGCGTCCTTCGACTCGTCCAGCGACTAGAAAGTCGCTTTTCACTCTCCGGCACGCCTGCCGGGGTCTAAGGCAAACCCTCGATATGACCGATACAAGCCCCGGAGGATTTTTCCTACACCAAGCATGGCACGCCCTAGCAACACGATTGGCTGTCGCCGCCGGAACCCTGGCAGCGATCATCAGCCTGATGCAGCACACCCCGGTCTGGGTGGCTTCGCTGCGTGGTGCGATCGCGTTCTTCATCGTCCGCACCGTGGCGCGGTGGGGGCTGACCGCCCTGGGCGTCGCGCTCCAGGCGGATCGAGAGCGCGAAGCGGAGTCCGAGCAAGGCGAGTCGTAGTCGCGCCGATCGAGCATTGCTCGAGCCGTGACCTGACGCCGGGAGTCCTCGCATGAGTGCCAACAAGAGCGAAGTCGAGTACATCGAGGAGGAGCTGTCCGACCGGGACCAGCGCATCCTCGATCACCTCCCGCTGTTGCACTACATCGTCGGACGGATGTCGATCGAGATTCCGAGCCACATCGACCGCGACGACTTGTTGAGCTACGGAATGATCGGGCTCGTGGCTGCTTCCGACTCGTGGGACAGCGAGCGCGGCTTCAAGTTCTCCACCTACGCCTATCCGAAGATTCGCGGCGCGATTCTCGACGAGCTGCGCCACATGGACTTTCTGCCGCGCGGGCGTCGAGAAAAAGTCACCGCGGTGAACAAGATCGTCGCGGAACTCGAGCAGGAGAAGGGCACTCCGCCCACGCCCGAAGAGATCGCCGAGGTCCTCGAGGTCACCGTCGAGGAAGTCGGCGAAATTCTGGTGCACGCGCGAGTTGCTGGAGTGGTGTCGCTGGACGACAACATGTCCACGGAACTGGGCGCTCTGCTCTCGGACCCACGCAGCCAAAACCCCGAGGGAACGGCCGAATGGGAGGAAATGAAGCAACTCGTCATCGAGGCGATTCAGGTCCTTCCCGAACAAGAACAGACGGTGATCACGCTCTATTACGGCGAAGAGCTGCTGCTCAAGGAGATCGCCGACGTGATGGAGCTCACCGAATCACGGATCAGTCAGATTCACACCGCCGCGCTCTACCGGCTCAACCGTGAACTGCGCGTGCTTGCCGGAGGGGACTTCGAATCCTGAAGACCCATGGACCGCGCCATCAATCGAGTTGCGCCCGGCAGTGCCTATCCGGCTCAAGCCGTGCCCAAAGCGAACCAGAGACGCGAGTCCGATAAAGCGAAGCAGTTCGAGAACGAGCTCGATCGGAACCCCGACGAGACTGAACCCGCCGACACGAACGAGAACGAAGAGCACGAAACGAAACCGACCCTCCACATCTCGCCGCTTGCAGAGGGCGACCCCGGAAACCTTCTCGACCTAACAGCCTGAGCCATGTCACCGATCATCAAGAAAGAACAAGTCTCGATTGCGACTCCTGAGCAGACGCTCACACGTCGTCGTCGTGGACATGCAAAGGCCGCCAACCTGCTCCGTGTCGATGGGCAGGTCCGCGCCATCGAGGTCTCGTGCTCCTGCGGCGAGAAGATGGTGATCGAACTCGACTACGAACAAGGCGCGATGAGTGAGCCCGCAACGCCGGCTCTCGATCCGCCGTTGACCCCGGAAGCATCCTCACCCGCCGAGACCTCGGCGGAGCATGGACCTGCGGAAGAGACCCCCTCATGAATTCGAAACTGATTGGCTTGTCGCTTGGATGGATCGGACTCGGCGCCTGCGTTGCCCCCATGGGCGCCTGGCCCGACAACGGCAGTCCTTCGTCTCCCTACGGAATCCCGTCCGCGTCGCAGCCCAAGGGGCTGCCGTCGTCCGGTAGTCAGCCGCTCATGCCCACCGAAGACTCCATCTACGCCTGGGACGGTGGTGTCGTGGATGCGCCGAAGCCGGGCAGCGTCGAGGAGGGCTCACCGAGCCACGATGTCCAGCCAACCGAAGGCGGTCGCATGTACATCCTCGAGCTGTACCAGGAGGCCATCGACGAGCGCGATGCTCTGCAGCTCGAAGTGACGGCGCTCAACGCTTCACTCGAGCACGCGCAGAACTCGATCGACGACTACGTCAAGCGTCTTGCACGCTCCGACGCGATCGCAGGCTCGATGACGAACGAGCGCGACCGACTGCGACAGGAGAATGCGGACCTCGCGGCGCGAGTCGTGACCGCACAGATCCGACGACTGGAAGCAGAGAAGCTCTTGCTCGAGTCCAAGCTCGAGTGGTTCCGGGAGGTGGAGCCGGAGTCGCAAGGACCTGTGGAGCTCCCGCCGGTCTCGCCGCTGTTGCCGCCGCTCACTACCGAGTCGGAGACCAAGACCATGAACGAACTGAATGAGCTGCAGGCAGCTGAACTGAACGCCGGAGAGTTCGACAGTTGAAAGCCCCGCTCTACAAGCTGTTGATCGCCCTGGCAGTCGGCGCCTCGACATCCTCCTGTGCGATGTTCGAGTCCGAAATGCCGATGATCGCGAGCGCGCAGGTCGCTTCGGATTTCGACACCTACAGAGTCTCGCGTGTCGGGCTGATGCCCTTTCAGGGCACCGAAGTCGACCTGATGCGTGGCGACGAGCTCCAGCTCGCCTTCTATAGCGAATTCAGCCGTACGACCCCGTTCGAGCTAGTCTTGCTGGATGGACTCGACCTGGAAGATGTCCGCGGAAGCGAGCCCTATCGACGCGGTTGGTACCACCCGAGGACGATCATCGAGGTCTCTCGCCGGTACAGCCTGGACGCCGTTCTGTTTGGAACCGTGGTCCGTGAGCAGTTCTATCCGCCACAGGAACTCTCGGTGCAGGTCGACATGGTCGCCGCCGAGACGGGCCTCGTGATCTGGTCTTCGTCCGCTCACCTCTCCGCGGGTGATGAGCGCGTCCAAGAAGGCCTGAAAATCTTCTACGACTCGGAGTTCAGCGGCGCCGCAAGCTGGGAGCTCTCGCTCGTCTCACCGACGCGCTTCGCTCGCTTCGCGGCGTTCCAGATCGCCAGCCTGCTCTAGCGGCAACGCCTCGGATGCGCTCCAGGGCCGACATTTCCAGTCGGAGTGGAGGTTTTTTTCTTCGACAGATGGCGTTCACGGAGTTGGCCTTCCAGTCGTTGTTTATCCGAAAACCGTCACCTACGTGCTCGCTCCATATGTGCCTCCAATGAGCGAGCTTCAGCACTTGGATGACCCTCGTGGCCTGAAGCAGGCAACTCTGAAGCATTCCGTGCTTGGCATTACGAGCAAATACACCTTCACGAAGGTCGGTCATGTCTTTGCCCTGACGCTTCCCCGCGGCCCGCTGGACAACGCGTTTCCGCAGGTCATTGAGATCCTAGCGTAGAGTCGAGCAGAGGACGCCAGGGACGAATCGAGCGCGTTTTACAATCGTCAGATCGTATTCTCGCTCGACCAATAGTCTTGCTTCTAAACTGTCGAGGCTCCGGTGGGGAAACGCCGGGGCTTCGACGATTCTCACCCACCTGCGGCTTCCATGCGACAGCAAAGCAACCCGCTCGCCTTGATGTTTCTCGTCTCGCTGTCGGCCGTCTCGATGAGTTGCGTTGCGGAGAAGATGGTGACGCTGAAGAGCGGGGACGTGACGCTGCACGCGAGCAACAGGTCGTCGCTAGGAGCCCGCATTATTCATGACCACGCGGACTAAACACCACGAACGGCCAGCTACGCCAGCCTTTCGGCCCCTACCGGCGTTTTGCGAACACTGGCTTCCTCGACGAGCTTACAAGCTCGACTGCGGGGCCAGCGCCCGCAAAACACCAGTAGGAACCGAATCGAG
>Ga0316209_1000163_pt1 | contig 135687 bp, 137 predicted proteins | sample 6monopyrite_MG_FD_204945 | JGI IMG/M metagenome (GOLD analysis project Ga0316209, IMG submission 204945) | Microbial mat bacterial communities from mineral coupon in-situ incubated in ocean water Damariscotta River, Maine, United States -... | ecosystem: Environmental > Aquatic > Marine >... | reverse complement strand
AAAGCAGCTGAAAATAATGACAGAATAAAAAGTACAAAATAAACTGAAAAGCACAACCGAAAGAGAAGAGTTCAATTTAAAATAAAAGCAACTGAAAAGAAACATTCGTTCAGTTTTTAAATCAACCGGTTAGTGGGCCACATAACAAAACATTCAAATCGACCGAAAACCGTTCGCTTGAATTACTCAGTTTGTAGTTTACTACTAAACAATATACTATTAATTAGCCGTCTCGGTTTCGGCCATTTAATTCGGCGTTAGCAAAACAAAATAATGAGAAGTGAATATAAAATCATTACCACTGCTTTACTTATCATAATTATCTTTGGTATTGCGCCAAGTTTAATATGTTCTGACTGGGAGTGGTTCTCTAGAAGTGGCTCTTTACTTGTTATTTATGGTGTTTACATTACCTGGAAAGATTACAAAGGAAAAATGAATGAGTCCTTCTCTAGAGTTGCAAGAGCCATGTCAGGTAAACATAATAATGAACTGCAAGATATACGTGAAAATACAAATGGAGTCATTAATACCTCAATAGCTGAAGACAAAGAAAATGACTCATTCTACGATGAGCTAGATATATTAAAAGAGTTCAAAATATCCAGAATTAAAGCTTATGAAATAATTGAATTTTTAATTATTGCACTTGGCACTATTGTTTGGGGTTATGGCAATCTAATTAATGAAATTGCTAACAACACGCCCTGAGGTGGACCGCAACTAATTATTTAGCTCTTAATCGCATACTCCAATAATGGTGAACCCCTCTTCTTTAGGGCTTTCAGGTACTTCGATTCATCATAAGGCGTATGTGTTTTCCAACACCGATATATAATTCTGATCCACTTAAATGCAAGCGCTCGTATCACAGTATTGTGTGGCTTGCCTTTACTGATTTGTTGTTCGTAGTACGCTTGTGCCCAAAATGAATAGCGCACTGTCTGACCTGCCCATTCTACAAAAGTTTGCCGCAGAAATTTTGGGCAACTATATCACCAGTGCGTCCATTGCTTTTGCCCACTCTGCTCAACCACAGGCGCTACACCACCATATTTTTGAATCTCTGAAGCATCATTGTATCTACCTCTATTTTCACCAAATGCGACAAATAATCTTGGCGAATACTGAGGGCCTGCACCTGGGAAGCTATCAAAGATAATTCGATCATCTTGATCTTTATAATAGGCTTTAATCTCAACGTCAAACCTGTAAATTGAGCTGATTAATAACTTTAGCTGTGGCACCAATACTTCAACCATGATTTTATTTGGCTCTATGACACCTCGATCATCAGTTAGTGAAGCTGACTCTTTTATCTCTTTTAGGCGTTTCTCATTTACCTTGGTATAACGAGAATTATGCTTATTAAAGAAAGTTTGTATTGTTTGTTTACGTGCAGCTTTTACTTGCACTAATGATGGCCATCTAGATACAAAGTCACAGAACACTAGCGTGTCTTTTTCTTTAAACCAATCAAGAACTTGTGGGTAATAATTTTTTAGAATTGCTGTTATTCGGTTGGATAGATCCACTCTATCTTCAACTAGTTTACGGCGATACTCTAATAGCTGAGCAAGGATTCTTACATCAGCAGACTCGGGAATGATGGGTGATAACTTATCCATATGACGATCTAAAATTTCAGTTTGAATTAAAGCATCAGTTGGGTCATTTTTTGCACCACTATGCGTAAATGCCTTTCGATATTTAGCGACTGTTGAAGGGTCAATTGGAAAAATCGTTATATGTGCGTGACGACTCAGGGCATAAATAAGCGGTCCTTTCTTTAGTTCGCAAGCGACAGCGATTTGCTGGTTTGGATACCGTTTCTTTAGATCATTGGCCCAAGAGTTTAGAGACTCAGGCTTTGATGAAATAACACAATAATGATATTTGTTGCTACCAGCTGCTAACTCGCAGACATCATGTTTTTTATCAGCCCAATCAATACCAATCAAGACAGCATAGTCTTTCACTTTTGGCTCTTTCATATATCACCTCATAGTAGTAAAGTATGATTTGGAATATGTAAAACTCGTTTCTCGCAGGTCTTATAGATAGTCGGTGAGTCGGCGATCCCTGAGTATGCGTTACGAAACTGAGTGACTTCTACTGGCTCGAATGTCTTGTTATGAACATCAAGTGCTTGTAAATCAATATTCGTAACCAGTAGAAGCATATTCCACTAATTTATATAAAAGATAAATATAATAATTATTGGAACGGTCCAACTATAAGTAAATTAACATCGACCAAAAACCGTTTAGTTGAACTACTCTGTTTAAAGTGCAATACTAATCAACACATTAAATACTACTCGTCTCGGTTTTCGTCGAGTTATTAGAGCGTTAGGCTCATGAGAAATATGGAACACCCATGATAAAAATTGGTAATAGAACCTTAATATTTTCTGAAACGGTACTATGTCCGTTTAATGAAGACTTAGAGCTTGATATAAACGTGCCAAACGAGGACGTACCCTGGGTGCTTCGAATTTCATTCATAGAATCAAATAAAGATGCTAGCGAAGAAGAAAAAAAGGCCAGAATGCATTTGAGCGATGATGATGATGGAGTAGCCAGAGCAACCTTCTTTAACTTTAAAAACGCATTAGGCTCGACATTACGTAATCCTGTAGAAGTTGCTAAAAGTGATATTGGTGAACCAATAACAATGCTGGCGGAGGTTGCAAAACTTCCTACTGCGTACAGAGCGAATCTTCAATTTATGATTGAGGAGGCTAAAAATGGCTGAACGCAATCGTGTACGTAGAAGTAAATTCAATACCGTCGATGTTAATGCGGTCCATAGCAATGTGGAACAAGAAGTTATTGAGATAACATCAGACAAACTTAAAATCATTTTAAGCTGTCATGTTGATTCACTCGCTTCTAGAAAGGAATGGCACACACCTTTAAGTATGTTATTAACAATTATTGTTGTTCTTTGCACAACCACATTTAAACCTTTTGCCGGTTTCAGCGCTGATACATGGTCTGCAGTATTTATAATTTCAGCGGGTCTAAATACTCTATGGTTAATTAATACATTGCGAAAGTTAAAGCAAAATATTACTATTGATGATGTCCTTAATGCAGCAAAGAATAAAGCCTAACGAATAAGGATAGATCGTGAGAGCGAAGCGATCCACGATCTTATCCGGTTGTTGGACAAGCCCAACTTTCAGCGCTTCTTATAAGCAAATATCTATTTTAATTTAACTCTGTTGCGAGCCCTTTTTTTAAGGGCTCTTTTTGATAGGCGTACGGGGTCGGCTGCGTCTCACAGCTTTTTTAAAAACTCAATTCATATGTGTGCTTATCTCCTGTTTTGATTTTATGTTTTGTTTTTAGTACACCTCACGCTAACCAGATCGTGAAGCATGCTGGATGATTCTAATTTTCATCGCCGACTGACACAGCGGACAGAGGAACTTCGCTCTGGGGCGCAGTGTTTTATTTTCAAGTTTTACCTGCAATATCAGTTGAACCCGTTTGAGGAGTTGCTTTGCATTTGAGTGTAAAAAACCGTAATCTCTGACACGTCTAAAACCCGTCGGCAATACATGCTTTAACATTAAGTGTAAAAAGTCTTCTCCTTTTAAAGTTCGATATGTAGTTTTTTTCGTTGTGCTGTCTGTGTATCTAAAGGTCACCGTTCCATTTTTATTTTCAGTAATGTTTTTTTCACTGATAACACCGCGATATAGATAACGGGATAAATACTTTAATGCCGGTAATCCTTGGCCGACATTTTGCACGTTGGCAACCCATTTTGTGGGCAGGTTATGCGGGACGCATAATCTATTTTCTTTAAGTGCGGTTAAAAAGCGAGCTCTGAATACCTTTGCTAATGCAAATTCATTAAACAGGTAGTTGCCTTTTAACTTTTTCCATTGGTTGCGCCTTTTATTAATACCGCCTCCTGGTATCACGACATGAATGTGCGGATGATAATCCAGGCGTCTGCTGTGGGTGTGGAGCACGGCGGTTAACCCGATGTTACCATCGAGCTTATCGGGGTTAAGCCCGAAGTTTTTTAAGGTGCTGCTGACACAATGAAAAAACAGTGAGTAAATTAATTTTTGGTTTTTCCATACAAGTGGCCTTAGTTCTGCAGGCAAGGTGAAGGTCACCATATAATAATCCACGGGTAACAGCTTTTGTTGTTGTCGATCGAGCCACTGATTAATTTCGTGATTTTGACAGTTCGGGCAGTGGCGGTGTCCGCAGGACAACGGCGACCAATGCGCGTGAGCGCAGTCTTGGCACTGCACATAAAGTTGGCCTGACTTAGGTGTTCTGCAACGTTCAATCGCGTGCAGGGCTTGCCATTGATGTGGTTTGATTTGCTTTGATCGCGTTGCGATTAAAGCGGGTTTGTATTGTTTAATAATGGTTTTAAGTGAGGTGTTATTCATCATCGCCACCCTTTAAATCAACGTTGATTTTGTTAATCAAGTTATTGAGTGTGGTGCGCGTGTCCTTCTCAGCGAACTCGGTGATGTGCGCGTAGCGTGCAGTAGTGATAGGACTGGCATGTCCAAGTAGATGTTGTATGTGACGTAGGCTTAAGCCGCGTTCAAGTAAATGGGTTGCGAAGCTATGTCGCAGGGTGTGTATGGATACTTTTTTTTAATCTTGCACGTCAAAATAATTTCACGTACGGCTTTTTGGGTGCCACCTCGGTCCATGTGTTTTTTTATGTCTTTTATGCATTGAGTTTTTTTTGGCGCACTGGGAAACAATAACGTGTCGTGGCGATGCGACGACCAAAGCGTACGCAGTGCGCGTAGCGTTAAATCAGGTAAAGGCAATAATCTATCCTTATGTCCCTTACCTCGTCGAATGTGCACTTGCATTTTTTCTGCATCAATATCACCCACTTGTAATGCAAGCGACTCTTCAAGGCGCAAGCCCAATGAGTAGGTGAGTAAAACAAAAACACGATAACGCAGCATGCGGGCGCTGGCAATCATGCGTTCAATTTCATTCACAGTTAAAATATCCGGTATGGTTTTAATTTTGGGCGGTTTAACAATATCAACCCAGGCCCATTCAATGTTTAAAACGTGTCGCCAATAAAATTGCAGCCCCAATCGATCAATTTTTACCGTGCTCCATGAGTGGCTCTCAACGAGTGCTGCAAAGTAATCTTTTAAATTATCTTGTGTCAGTTTTTCGGGTAAGCAATCAAAGTGTTCTGAGACACGTCTAAATGCGCGGGAGTATGAATCAATGGTGACATCGGCTTTGCCCTGTAATTTTAGGCATTTAAGCAGCTGCTGATAGTGGTTGTCGTAACGCTTTTTATCTTTTGGTTTCATGGTACACTTTCCTTTGAGTTAACCCACAATTGGGTAAGGAAATTATAGATGCTGGGTGTTGGTTTTTTCTGCCGCTTTGCGGCTTTGTTCAACAAGATGTTCAATCTGACTCCGAGAACGGGCGCAGATTAACGAAGCGTTAGCTTCAAATTAAAAAGAAGACAATGGAAATATATACACTAACAATTTCATTCCCATATGATGACGATGATATCCCCTGGTCAAAAACAATTGAAGTAAAAGAAGACTTCACGTTATTTGAGCTACACGAATACATTCAATACCTTGTAGAGTTTTATAACGATCACTTGTTTGAATTTTATGTTGAAAAAAAACCACGGTATTTAAGAAATGCCGTTCCCGAAGATATGAGACTAAATGAAATATATCCATTAACAGGTTATAAGTTATATTATCTTTTTGATTTTGGTGACAGCTGGATATTTCAGATCAAAAAATCTAGAAAGAAAAGGAATGAAAATAACAAAACAACCTATCCTGCATTAATTGAATCTACAGGAATAAACCCAGAGCAGTACCCAGATTATGAAGACTAAAGATGCTAACAAGCAAATTAACGCTGACCACCATGAGTCACGGCCTAAAAAACAGGCCGCAACTCATAGCGTCAGGTTATTAAAGCGTTAGCACAACAAATAAAAGGAGAGATCATGGCAATACCAAATCAAATTAAAATATCAAATCCTGTATTGAATGGCACAATAAGAAAAAGCGACAAATGGGGAAAAGGTGACTTTGGAGCACCCAGAGGTACTAGAAAACACAATGGCATAGATATAGTTACACAATTAGGCACGCCTATTCTATCACCAGTTGAAGGAAAAGTTATACGGGTTGCATACCCATACGCGAGTGATATGTCTTTTACAGGGCTACTAATTCAAGGGACAGGAATACACCAAGGTATTGAAATAAAAATATTCTATTTGAAACCAATCCCTAACATAGTCAATAAAACTATAAAATTATAAAACCAGGCCAAAAAATTGGGACATCTCAAAGCTTATTAAATAAATACCCAGGAATCACGAATCATATACATATAGAAATAAAGCTTAATGGAATTAAACAAAACCCTAAAACACTTATTAAAAATATATTTTGAGGCTCATTTATGAAAATTCTTAAAATATTACTATTTCAATTGTTCATTTTAACAGCATGTAATGCTAATGGCATAGAAGCTTTTAAATCAAAAGAAATTGATAAGGCACCATCCACAGTAAAAAATCTTATTAAATCGACAGATAAAAATTGCTTTACACTATATAACGTTAAAAAAATATGGATATTAGAGCAACATTGTCCTGAGAAAAACACCAAACAAGGTATTTATTTAATTGATGCTTTGGGAAAAAGAAAATTTAACTGGTATGACAGCGCATTTAATAATTGGGCATGGCAAGAAGGATGCAATTCGGATAAAGATTGTTATTATAAAATCACTATTAACAATAATGGAGAAGTAACTGAGTTAGCATATCACTTTTTCATAAATCTAAGTGAAGGGTTTTATAAATTAAAAATTAAAAATAATAAACTAATTGTTTCTGAAAAGAAAATAATTGATCACCCTTCTTAGCATAAAAGTGCTAACAATACGTTGCAGCCTGACCCCAAAAGTTACGCATCTTTTGTGGCACTTCGCTATAATGCCACAAAAGTCACGTAACTTTTCGGTAGCTGAGCTCAGTGTTATGCGCCACAAGCAATAAATATGATATCATCCGTATATAAAACAAATATTCCAAATGGAAGCGAAATAGATAAGGCTATAAATGATGCATACTATTTTGATGCATATAAGGCATCCGTTTCTATAAATAAAAAAACAGCATTAGACATATATTTAGATATGGTCAAAACCACTCCGGAATGGGTAAACTCTCTCATGTCTTTGCGAAATAAAGTCGCTTCTATGGTAGGCTTAAAAAATCTTGGGCATCTTGGTGAAATAGAACAATCTAAATCTGGAGAAAACTATATTGTTGGTGATCGTGTAGGTATATTTACAGTACACTTTATAAGTGACAGGGAAGTAATACTGAGTGAATCTGACAAACATCTTGATGTGAAATTATCAGTTTATATAATAGGTGAAACCAAGCAAAATACGATAGCTATATCTACGGTTGTTCATATTCACAACCTGCTTGGTCGTTTATACATGTTATTTGTCACGCCATTACATAAGTTAGTAGCTCCTGCAATGTTAAAGAAAATAGAATTTATCAACACTGAAGCCTAAATACACTAATTATTAAAAAATTCACAATATTCTATTGCGGAATTAAACAAAAATTGAAAGATCGTATAAGTCGTTGCACACAGACTCAAAAAGTTACGCAACTTTTGTGGCGCTTCGCTATAATGCCACAAAAGCACCTTACTTAAGTCATTAGAGACAAATACGAGATATGAAATTAAAAAAGGGTGGAGTCCGAGGTAACAACCGAATTTCAAAGGCACTTAACAGGCCTATTGGGGGTAAACTGGCTGAAAAAAAATCACCTAAATTTATAATAGTGTTTTTCTTCGTGTTTTTTTTAATATTGCTTTTATATTCAATCAGTGAGTTCGGTTTAGAAACGGGAATATTTTTTTCTATTGGCTTTTCTGCTTGCGTAATAGCCCTTTACTTCTATTCTGAACATCAAAGAAAAGAAGCTGAAAAAATAACAAAAAAACATCCCTGGAAATCATTTTAAAAAAATGATAAATAAAGTGTTTCTAACGAACCTCTCGTGCGTGATGCAGGCAAAAAGCGCGCCTGCGGCCCACAGCTAAAACGTTAGGTGGCTACATATCAAAATCAAATAGTTCTTTAACTTCAATATTTAATACAGCAGCAATCTTTTCTAAGTTATCAAACTTTGGTCCAAAAACTCCCCGTTCTATGTTACTAATGGATTCAACAGTAACGCCTATGTCATCAGCAAGCTCTTCCTGCGTCATTTCAGCTTCTAGCCTCAAAGCTTGAAGCCGCTTCCCAAAATCATTTTTTAGTTGGCTCATACGTAAATCTTCATTGAATTGAAGTTTTATCTTATAGAAGTTGAACTTCTTGGTTAACGAAGTTAAACTTCGGGTATGAATAAAAGCACTCGAAAACTAAAGGTGGTTAAATCTTTCTCAACAAACCCTAAAGCACACTTGCCACTATCGGGCTGGCTTGAGCAGGCTGGGTTTTCTATAGGAACTGAAGTTAATGTAATCGTAAGAGATAAGCGATCCACATCTTATCCGGCTGTTGGATAAGCCCAAATTCAATGACTTGTATAAACAAATATCCATTTTAATTTCATTCTAATGTGAGCCCTTTTAAATGGCTCTTTTTTGACTGGCGAACGTGATCAGCTGAATTTCATAGCGTTTAAAAATATTATTTTATTTTAATACCTTCACCTCTGCCTGGTTTATGGGTGATTTTTTACGGCCTTATTTTAAGTTAACCCTAGCTTTCAGCGATTTCTTTATTGAGATGAAGCACAATATGATAGTGATTAGACATCACCGCGTATGAGCACACATCAACCGCAAATATACTGCCTAATTCGATAATTTTATCTTCTATTAATTGAAGTCGGTGTTCATAATTTTTACCGGTATCTGTACCAAAGGTACACAAAAATGCACGACGCACACAACGAGATACACAGTGATAATATGAGGTTGTTTGAGTGAGACCTGAGCATAACGAGGTTTTGGCATCTTCTAATCCCTGAAAAGTTAAAATCCTTCTAGAACCCGGAAAAAGACGCTTGATGATTGTGCTTGTCAATTATATAGTGGGTGTCATATTCAGTATAGTTGATCAAATGATAACGATATTGTGATAACATTTAATTATCCACTATGGTCTGCTGGTGATATCTGTTTATTTGATTCCAGTGCGGTACCGTTGTTTGAGGGTGCTGATGGAGATGAACAGGGAGATTATCCCTTTTTTGCCAGTTTTAATGCAGTCAGTTCCACCTTTAGCTTTTCCATGACAGTCCTTGATGAAGCATATCTTGGTATGGATAAATTTGGATTTGTGGGTACTTCAACTTTGACGGGGCTAATCGCAGACGATATACCATCGTGCATTATTTACTCTAGGTTGGCGTAAGTGTTGTTGACAGTTCTTTTGATTTTAATATCGATGATGCTAAATTAAAGTAATCCATTTGAAGATGCATGGATGCAAACCTTCTCTACTCAGTATGGAGCTTAATTACTTTTACACGGTAAGGTATACTTCGATGTTGTTTTCAATAACATGCAGTGAAAAAGTATCTGGGTCTTAAATGAGTATCCCAAAAAACAAATATATAGTGGGTGTCATATTTAAAACCTTACAAAAATATGGAATTAAACATACAATTAAATTAATTTTGATCATTTTTATTATGACCAGAAATCAGACCGTAGAAAAAAACGTCAGCTTATTAACGTGTCATTATTCTAAATAAATTATGCCTGCTAAACATCATATAGATAACAATAATCAACTAATCGTTACAACCTGGGAATGTGAGGTGCGCGATATAGAGTTTATAGAAGCAATAAAAAATTACCAAAACAATATTCAAAATCAGCCGGAATATGTTGATTTTAATGAAGTGGTAGATTTAAGAAAAATTACAAAATTGAAGCTAACTAACGAAGGAATTAAAACCATTGGAACAATTGCATCAACCACTGATACAAAAGGCATCAACAAAAAACTAGCGTTAATCGTTAGCTCAAACCTGGCGTTTGGTCTTGCTAGAATGTATGAGGCTTATAGGTCATTTTCAAAAAATGCAAACAAAGAAATACATGTATTTAAAGATAAAAAGGCAGCATTTAAATGGGTAAAACAATAATGGAGCGTCTATATATTTCATGCTAAAACGCATTAATTTCTGACGCCAATATGTTAAAAAACATATGCATAAATAATTTAGCGACTTTAATGAAAATAATATAAAATTAATTAAAAAGACAGTAGCTAAAAATATAATTCTGTTCTTTGCGGGCGCTACTATAAAACCACCAAAATTTTTACGTCAGTTGCGCCTGGCGTTAGATTTCAGTCAACAGACGATCTATTGCACTTATAATTTCATTTGTGATATGCCAAGTGAGACGATTAACTAAAAAATGGATTACTTTAATAATGTATTGACTATTTCACTTAAAGAATTATTTTCATTAAACAAATAAATCGGCAGGGATGTCAGTTGTGATAACTCTGTAATATTGTCAGTGATGTCAGTAGTGTTAATCCGGTTCAATACAATCGCTTTAACGGTTAGTTTTTTTTGTTCTATTGCATTAAGGCAGAGCAGTACCTGATTAATGGTTCCCACTCTATTTTCGCTTACCAGTAACACGGGTAAGTTAAGCGCTTGCGCAAGGTCTGCATTGAGTGAATTTTTACAAATGGGAGAATAAAAACCACCGGCACCTTCTACCAGTAAAAAATCATTATCTTTCACTTGCCTTATGCATGCCTGTGTTAGTTGTTCAATTGTAATATTTTGATTATTAAGTTGTGCGGCTCGTGCGGGTGAAATGGCCTGTTGAAAACGGTGGGGACAAATGATGTCGAGGGTTTCTTTTGACTGGCTGGCTATTTGTAATTTGAGAGCGTCATCGGGAATGAGTTCGTTGTCGACTAACTGACAACCGGACTCAATCGGTTTTCGGGGTTTAACACGGATGCCCTGTGAAATTAACGCCTCGGAAATTTTGCATGCGATGTAGGTTTTGCCTACGTTAGTATCGGTGCCGGTTATGAAGATGCCATTCATTTTTAATCGTCTGTCATTAGTGGTAAGTTAATGTGTTCTGGTTGCTGCGCTTTTTAATAACTTACGACCCTGGTTTGATGGCTCTGGGTTTATGGCCCTGGGTTCATGGCCCTGAATTAATAGCCCTGGATTTATGGCTCTGGATTTATGACTTTGTTAATCGTTGCAGTGCTTCTTTATATTTTTCTGCGGTTTTATCAACAATTTCCTGTGGCAGTTCAGGGCCCGGCGGGGTTTTATCCCAGTCGAGTGTTTCTAAATAATCACGTACAAACTGTTTATCGAAACTCATCGGACTGCTACCGGGCTGGTATTGGTCGGCGGGCCAGAAGCGTGATGAATCCGGTGTTAATACTTCATCAATTAAAACCAGCTGGTTGTTTGTATCTACGCCAAATTCAAATTTTGTATCAGCAATAATGATACCGCGTTTTAATGCATATTCGGCAGCGGCTTTATAAAGTTGCAGGCTTACGTCCTTAACCTGCTTGGCCAAATCTGCTCCGAGTAATTTTTCAGTTGCAGCGAAATCAATGTTTTCGTCGTGTGCGCCTACGTCGGCTTTGCTCGACGGGGTATAAATTGGCTCGGGTAATTTGTCGGCCATCTGTAAACCAGCGGGTAAATTAATGCCGCAGATGGCACCGGTTTTTTGATAGTCCTTCCAGCCTGAGCCAATAATGTATCCGCGCACGATGGCTTCAACCGGCAGGGCTTTTAACTTTTTTACCACCATGGCGTGTTTGCTAACGACTTTGCGTTCCTGTTCGTCGCTGATGATATTATCGAGTGAAATGTCTGCCAGATGATTGGGAATAATATATTCGAGTTTTTTTAACCAGAAACGTGTGACATCATTCAAGATGGTGCCCTTTTGCGGGATGGGCGTTGGCATAATGACGTCAAAAGCCGATATACGATCACTAGTGATAATGAGCATGTGCTCGTCATCAATATCGTAAATGTCGCGAACTTTGCCCTTGTGGCGTAATTTCAGGTTACTGATATGACTTGTGTGCAGGCTCATGTTAATTCGATGCTACTGGTTAAACCGGGAGTAGATATTTTACGCGAATATCTGGCGCCTCGCGAGTATTTGACGGGCCTAATTAAAAGAAAAATATAAGTCGCGGCATTGGCCTTTTTCATTTTGATCAGAGGTTCCCTAATTATTTTACAAACCTATCCCGCAGCTCACGGCGCAGAATTTTTCCCACGTTGGTTTTGGGGACTTCATCAACAAATTCAACCCGTTTGGGAATTTTGTAGCGGGTGAGTTCGGCTTCACAATGTGTGCGGATGTCCTGTTCGGTTAGCTGCGGGTTGTTGCTTACCACAACCGCCATTACCGCCTCACCGCATTTTTCATCGGGTAGGCCGATAACCCCAACTTCCCTTACATCCGGATGGCTGGCGATAACACCTTCAACTTCATTTGGATAAACATTGAAGCCGGAGACTATAATCATATCTTTTTTACGATCGACAATTTGAAAGTAACCCTGCTCATCCATAAAGCCGATATCGCCGCTGTGAAAAAAACCTTCATCATCAAAAACATGTGCGGTTTCTTCGGGACGATTATAATAACCCTGGGTAACTTGCGGACCTTTAATGCAAATTTCACCATGCTCACCGATGGCGAGTTTTTTATTGTTATCATCTTTTATGCAAACCTCGGTTGATGGTACGGGTAAACCAATTTTCGCATTGTAAGATTTCATGTTCATCGGGTTAATGCAAACCGCTGGGGATGTTTCGGTTAAACCGTAGGCTTCGAGCAGCGTTTGTCCGGTAACTTGTTGCCATTGTTCAGCAACCGATTGTTGCACAGCCATGCCGCCGCCGAGCGTTATATTAAAATTTGAAAAATCGATGTCGGAAAAACCCGGGGTATTTAACAGGCCACCAAACAACGTATTGACGCCGGTGAAAGCGGTGAAGTTTGATTTTTTTAATTCCTTAACAAAATTTTTCATATCCCTTGGGTTGGTGATTAAATAATTTAAACCTCCCATCTTCATAAAGAACATGCAGTTCGCAGTTAATGAAAAAATATGATAGAGAGGCAGTGCGGTGATAACGATTTCCTTGCCTTTTTCTATAAAAGGCTCAATCCACTCGCACACCTGTTGTACATTCGCCACCATATTTCCGTGGGTAAGTATCGCACCTTTTGCTACCCCTGTAGTGCCTCCGGTGTATTGTAAAAAAGCGATGTCCTGCTGATTGACTTGCGGGCGCGTATATTTTGTTTCATCGCCTTCGGCTAAACATTGTTTAAAGTTATAGCTTCCCGGTAAATTAAATGGCGGCACCATTTTTTTAATATGTTTTACAACCAGGTTAATGATGGCCGATTTTGGAAAAGAAAGCATGTCACCCATGCGTGTCACGATTACATTTTCAATAGAAGTGTCTTTTATAACCTTCTCGAGAGTTGATGCAAAATTTGCCAGTACAATAATGGTCGTTGCACCGGAGTCATTCAACTGATGCTGAAGTTCTTTACTGGTATAAAGCGGGTTGGTATTAACGACGGTGAGTCCGGCACGAAGTGCGGCGAAAATAGAAATGGGATTTTGTAACAGGTTGGGCATCATAATGGCAATTTTATCGCCCTTGTTCATGGCCAGTTGATTTTGAAAAAATGCTGCGAGTTTTTGACTGTATAAATCAATTTCCTGAAAGCTCAGGGTTTTTCCAAAATTATAAAAGCAGGGGTTGTTTGCGTATTTAGTGCAGGCTTCTTCAAAAATATCAATTAAAGAATCATAGGCAGTGATATCTGCCTCATGTGAAATGCCTTCGGGGTAACTGGAGTACCACGCATGAGTCATATGACTCTCCTTTTATAATTTTACTATTATATTACGAACGGTATATTACGAATGGCAGATTACGAATGGCAGATAACAGCGTTAAAAACGTATGTAAATTTTTGCGCGATTGTCTAAATACTGCCAATGGGTGCTCCGTAAAGCTGCACACTAATATATTAGGACAGTAATGGGCTTTCGTATAGTGCTTTAAGGCTTATTTTTAAAAGCAAATTTATTAAAGTGTGATACTGGGCTGATGTTTTTCCCAGCAGGGGTGTTTGTGCATAATAGATAAAAAAAGTGTAGAGGTTAGCCAGTTATTTAACCAGTTGCGTAATTTGGGGTAGGGGGCAGAATCAAACCAGTTTAAATCCACATGGGCAAATTGGCGGACAAAGGGAAACAGGGCAATATCAGCCAATGAAGCGGTCTCGCTCATCAGGTATGCGTGAGTACAAAGGCGACGTTCCAGTGATTTTAAAAACACCTCTGCCTGTTGTCGATAATGCAGTGGGCTATGTTCAGGAAAGCGATCCGCGTATTTATAGTGATCGAGATGAATTTTAAAGTGGTTGTCGTTTTCACTGATGAGCGATGCGATGTCACGGGTGGTTTCATGGGTGATGTTACTGGTGACGGCATTGTCATGGTTAATCTGTAACCAGTTTTGCGGGTCGTTGTGTTTGAGAGCCCAGTGCATAATGTCGAGGCTTTCATCTAAAACCAGGTCCTCCGAGCAAACTAACACCGGTACCGTGGCTTTGGGCGATGCCTGTAAAAGGGCTGTGGGTTTGTTACTGAGTGCAACCTCCCGCAGTTCAACCCGGATATTGCTATAACGAATGGCCATGCGGGCCCGCATGGCATAGGGGCAGCGTCGGAAACTGTATAAAACTGGGGAAGAGGATCTGCTTATTGGCTGATCTCATTGCAGGGCGCGCTGGCTTCGCCAAAACGTTGCTCGAGATATTGGATAATGTCGTTCGACTCATACATCCAGATAGTTTCTTTTTCATTATCGATGCGCAGGCAGGGCACTTTAATTGCCCCCCCTTCGGCGAGTAGCTCAGTGCGATGCGGGCCTTTCTGGGCATTACGGGTTTCGATATTCAGACCAAGGCGTTTAAATGTGCGACGGGTTTTCAGGCAGAACGGGCAGGCGTAAAACTGATATAACGAGAGTGATGTAGCGGCCTTATCAACACATGCCTGCGCCTCTGGTGAGCGAGACTGGCTTTTGATGGGAATAAAAAAACTGATAAATACAATAAGTCGGCCCAGCCCTTCACGCAGCAGTTTTAATAACATTTTTCGAATCCAGATGTGTTTCAGTGGGCGGATATTTTAGCGTATCTGGCTCAAAATGTACAAAAAATCAGCCGCTTGAGGTACTGCCGGTTAGTGGTAAAAGTAGCGATAACTTAGCTGGGCATCGCTGGTTTCATCGCGGTTCTGGATGCCCGGTTATTTTTGGTTATTTATTAATAGCATGTGGTATGTTGTGCAAAATAGCGGCTAAAAGGTGCAGCGCTTAACTACTGGAAGAAATAATGGTAACTGAGTTGAGCCTCAGTGAATTCAACATTCGTCTGACGCTGTTTCAGCATAGACAACCGTATAGCGTGGTTTCGTTGCAGGGCAAAATTCTGCGTAAACTTAACCCGGTGGCGATATTCATCGTTCAGGAACTCCTCACCGCTGAGCTCCAGGTGTGCTGTTCCGAATGAAAAGTGATGTAATAAACCACTTGAGATGCCTAGTGCGGGCTCGACATTACGGCTAAATTGGCTGTTCATTTCTAGTCGGCCCATTAATAGTCCATAGGCGTAACCATGAGACCAGGGCTTATAGGCGAGGCCTGCTCCTGCAGTCACATGTCCTGTCAGGTGGTCTCTGCCATTAATGAGTTGCTGTTCCAGGCCGGAGTATACGCGCCAGGAGAGTGGCTGAAAAAACTGGTTTCTAGGGGTAAGTGAAAAAATATCAATTATGTCAAGCTGTTGGAGCTGCACTTCATCTTCATAAGCGCGAATTGAAAGGCTGCCGAGATTGATCTGTGCGCCTTCCAGAAAACCATCTAACGGGTCTTCCAGGCTATGGAATGACATACGAAATTTGATTTCGGCATAGTCTAGTTCATTGTCTTCACCTACCGCCAATGTTAGTCGCTTGCTCAGATGGCCTTTTTCTGGTCGTTGAGACTCTTTAAAGACGGTGGCTTTTGATGTGAAATTCGCATCACTGTTAATAGCCTGGAGTAATTTGTAGCTATTTTTGGCGATTTTATCGGACCTAACTTCGTCATTCTGCCTGACGCGTAAATAGTGGTAAGCCGCTTCGAGTATTATATTTTGCGTCTGCTGTTCATACTGTTTAAATGTTTCGTGGTTAACCAGATCGGCATCTTGAGAGAGTAGGTAAACAAAGTCCTGCTGCTCACTACTCAGTTGGTTGAGTAAGTAGTAGACATTCGTCGATTGGGAAGGTCGGTAAACAATGCCAGTAACCAGACCGGCTTTTTCAATGCTACGAACGGTGTCTACCGGGATGGCGGTTAAGCCAAACTCATCTGTTAACTCGAGACCCGGGCGAGCCACTTGCAGAAGTTCTAGTAGTCGGTAAGAGCAGTTTTCATCGAAAAAGTAATAATTAAAGTTAATTTCTTTGAGCTCCCATAAATGTAACACCATGCGCTCGGTTTCCTGAGGCGTCAGGTTTAATGGGTATTCCCAGATATCGCGATTTTCATATCGATTGTATTCTTTAATTTTATTGTAATAAGGGGTGACGATAAAAATGCCCGGGTAGCCTCCTGATAGTCCCTTAAACGCATATAAAATTGAATTATCGTCATTGTTAATATTTGCGCCAAAGTTCACCGCCATGGAAAGCCAGGCGGAGCTGTTATCTTTTGCTGGTGGGTCTATGCGCAGTAAGGTATGGCCGTACATAGATGACGGGCTATTAAGATGATAGGCGGGAAAAATCAGGGTGGCTTTATGAGCGGGCATCAGTTTGCGCCATTCTTCATATAGCGGGCAGCTAACAGTGGGCAGTTCTGTTAAGCCATTGTCCAGCTGTTTATTTAACCAGTTGAGTCTGGAGATAAAGCGACATTGTGGGTGCTCATCAGGCACAGAGACGTTTGTATTATAGAGTGCCTGCAGAGTAGCAATGAGTTCTGCCTGAGGGTTCTGTTTTCCATCTTCTGCATTGAAGAATTTTTCCTCTACCACATTACTTAGATATTCATCTTCTGAATGTTTCTGATAGTGTATAAGATTAAGCCATTCACTGTTTTGCCATAACTTTTTCGCGTTAATGCTGCTTATTAAATGATCAGGCATGCTTGAGTTATCCTGTTGAGTGTCAGAATAAGCGGCAGGGGATAATAGGCAGAGAATAAAAAATAGCGTAATGGCATTTAGCCATTGGGTGTTTACAACATGCATGGAAAGAATTTTAGTTAGGTATAAAAAAGCCTGAGCTAATAAACAAGGTTATTCACTCAGGCCTGGGATTAAATATGCTTAGATGGCATATTTAGCCATAGTCGGGTCAGCTTTCATTACTTGCTGTAATGAATCCATAACCTGATTGGCAGTTACGTTCTGGCTTGGGAAGATTTTGTTGAAGTTTTGGTGAGTCAGTTCTGCGAACTTGGCACGATCTTCTGGCTGAACACCTAACACTACAGCAACGGCTGTTAATGCTTCGCCTTCGCCTTTTGCCGCGTCAATTGAGAACTCATCCATCATTGCTGCAATCATAGATGCACCAGCATATGAAAGTTTACCATCTACAGAACAGCCGTTAGTACCCGTCGTCATACCGAAAGTATTATTACCTGATGTACCATTAGTTGTTGATGCAGCAAAGTGAGGAACGAAACCTGACTGACCGTCAAATAACAGGTTGCCCCAACCACAGCCTGGGCCACCTGGCGCTACCGCAAATGCGCTTGAAGATGACAGAAGTAATAGAGTACCGATCGTTAGTTTTTTCATACAGCTTTTCTCCGTTTTGGAATCTTGTTTTAAAGTGTTAAGGGACATTATGTCATCAGCTATACTAGCAGCTAAATACAGCTATGCAAATATAGAATTTGTGAGTAGTTTGTGTTCTGTGATCAATATAGAATTTGTCGGCATAACCGTCTACAGGGGTAAACTTATACATGCTCAAAAAAGCATCAACAGGACAGAATTTGCGAATGGTTTTGTATCTGTGCAGCGGCTTATCTCTATCAGCATGCACCAATCTGTTTTTCCAGCCTATCAAGCAGCATCTGGCGACGCCTGAACAATATAATATTGAATATGAAGATGTTACGTTCAAGGGTGAGTCTGGACTTAATTTACATGGCTGGTGGTTTCCAGCGAGTGAAGCGTCTAAGGCCATAGTGTTATTTCTGCATGGTAATGGTGAAAATATCAGTACGCATTCCGGTTTGGTTCACTGGCTCACCAGGCATCAGTATGATGTGTTTATCTTTGATTATCGAGGTTATGGTAAATCGGAAGGTTATGCGCATATCGAAGGGGCCATAGCGGATATTAAGACGGCCAGAGAGTATGTGAATTCGCGTCGACTGGCGGATCAGAAATTATTTGTGATAGGTCATAGCCTGGGTGCAAGTTTGGGTGTCGTTAATCTGGCGGTGAATGCGGGTGCAGTTGATGGAATTATTCTGGTGTCACCCTTTAGCGAATATAGAAAAATCACCCGTGAAACCATGTCAAAATCCTGGTTGACCTGGGCATTCCAGTGGCCCGTTTCTCTGACTATAAATGATGACTATAACCCGATTGATTTTATTACACAGTTGCCCGACGTACCCAAGTTATTTATGTACAGTGAAGAGGATACGGTGATTAAGCCGGAGCATGTGCTGAGATTATATAACAGGGCCAATGCACCTAAATCAATTGAAAGATCCTGGGGTAATCATAATAGCCTTTTTGCACAAAAAGAAAATCAGCAAATTATTTTACGTTATCTAAATGAATGGTCGATGTGATAAATGGTCAATATGAGGTGATAGGCGTGGTGCTGGTAATTATTTAGTTATGATAGATCTGTTATGTAAATTATGTTTAATTGACTGTAACTCTTCTGCACTATATTCATTGAATTGAGTTTTCCCCCAAACCGGTTCAGGCCAGCAAAAATCGTTTGTGTATCGCCCAATAATATGTACGTGTAGCTGGGATACAACGTTGCCTATTGTCGCAATGTTTAATTTATCGGTATTAAAATTCGATTCGACAAATTGTGCCAACTGATTGATGGTTATTTGCAGTTGTTGCTGCTGTATTGTTTCAAGTTTAAATATTTCATTTTTATCGGTGTGTGGCACCAGTATAAACCACGGGATCAATGCATTTTTATGCAGTAGTAATGTGGATTTATTTATCAGCCCCAATGTAAAACAATCGGCCTCTAATTGTGGGTGTAATTTAAAACTCATTAAGCATCACCTTTCATTGCATAATCGAGCTGTACAATTTGTAAAGCAATACCGGGTTTCCATACTGGTTCATCGCATAATACACCGAGGCTAACAATAATGTGTATGCCTTCAATATCACCGTACTCCATTAAGTTTTTTCGCATCTCTTCAAACACATTCCGATCTAGCATAATGCAGCTTGTTATCTGCTGGTTCTTCAGGTTAATAGTACCTAGTTCATAGGTGGCCTGATTAATGAGCGTGTAGCTTGGGGGTGAATCTGTTTGAAAAAAATCAATAGAAATCGGAGTGTCAGCTTTATTTAAAAAGGCAGAATTGAGTATACGACCGGTAATGGAGAGTTTGCGTCCGGTCAGTTGTTTATTATGTGAGATGGCCTGTTGTAATGAGTAAAGGTGGCCCCAGTTATTAATTGAAAATTTTATGTTTTGAATTTGTTTCATTTAAAAGTTTTGTTAGGGATAGCCTGATTAAACACAGAAAAATTTTAGAATATAATAGCGTAAAAAATTTATCCGCGTGTAATTAAAATACACTGAAATATTCAGAGTGTAATTAAATACGCAAATAAACAGACAGAGTTAGTTAATTCAGGCCTGATCAGCTAATCGAAACAGGTGGTTATTGCGTAGTGTGGTAAGCCTCAATGAAATAAGTGTATTTTTCAGGGTCAAATTGATGCTGGGTATAAGGCTGTAAACCTGGCATATGTTTGACTTCTACCGCCCAGCAGTGATAAATGTTATTCCAGATCGGGTTACCTAAGATCTTTAACAGTGTATCGACAGGCAGCTCTGAAAGTACTTCCTCGTCGAGGAGTTTTTTGCCGCTAATTTTATACCAGTTAAGAATGAGCTCGTATTTTCCCTTGTTCTGCGCGGGTAGCTGTTGATGCACAGATACGCTATTCAGATGGCTTTTTTTCTTCTGATTATGTTCCATGTGTTTCATCAGGTGTCTTGTTAGGTGTATTGTTGGGCGTCAAGTCAGGTAAATCTGGATTCAGGTTTGACGGTATGGTTTACTGATATACAAAGACTATAAAAAATACAGCGATGAAATATTGATCGTTATCAATGAACATAAAAATGATGATGGGATATCAGCGCGTTTAAGTATGTATTGAGACCAGAGTCATCCTGTTATAAGCTGAGCGTCTTAGAAAATACCTACATACTTAAATATACGCAGCAGGGGGTATCCATATTGTCGGTTATGATGCCAAAGCCTGATACAGCGGTCTATATGGGAAAAAACATTGTTTAAACTTGTAGAATCCAGGGTAAAAGTGCTATTTGACCACAATGAAAATGGCTTACTGAATGGTCGTCAGATTGGGGTGGAAAAAGAATGTTTACGGGTGTCACCCGAAGGCGGCATTTCTCAGCTTCCGCATCCGCAATCTTTGGGTTCAGCGCTCACTAATCCGTATATCACTACCGATTATTCCGAAGCATTGCTGGAATTTATCACGCCTCCTTCTGAGCACATTGAGTCTGTCCTCGATTTTTTACGGGATTCTCAGTTGTATGTGTATAAAAAATTGCAGCAGGATGAAATTCTGTGGGCCACCAGTATGCCCTGTGTGATGGCCGGGGAAGGCAGTATTCCCATCGCGAATTACGGCAGCTCAAATGCTGGACAAATGAAAAGTGTCTACCGTCGTGGGCTGGGGCATCGCTACGGCCGAGCGATGCAGGTCATTGCCGGTGTGCATTTTAATTATTCACTGCCGGAAAGTTTCTGGCCAATTTATAAAACGTTATTGGGCGAAACCGAGCTGACTTTAAAAGACTTTCAGTCTGAACAGTATTTTTCATTAATAAGAAATTTACAACGCTATGGCTGGTTAGTGCCTTATTTATTTGGTGCATCCCCGGCGGTTTGTAAATCATTTTTGGGGGGAGCAGAAACCAGCCTGCAGGAATTTGATAAAACAACTTATTATGAACCCTATGCAACTTCGTTGCGCATGGGCGATATTGGGTATCAGAATAATAAAGAAAGTGAAACCGGCGTGAAAGCCTGTTATCGAAATTTAGATTCCTATGTACAAACGCTGCAGCGAGCCATAGAAACGCCGTTTTCTGAATATGAAAAAATAGGCATTAACGTTAACGGTGAATATCAGCAGTTAAATGCAAACCTGTTACAAATTGAAAATGAATATTACAGTACCGTCAGACCGAAACAAATTACCCAGGGAATTGAAAAGCCAATAATGGCTTTAAAAAAACGCGGTGTTCGATATGTAGAGTTGCGCTCGCTGGATGTAAATGCGTTTGATCCCCTGGGTATTAATGAAACACAGTTACGTTTTATTGAGATATTCATGCTGTTTTGTTTGTTATCTGAAAGTGACCAGATTTGCTTCAGTGAAAGAGAAGAAATTGATAAAAATGAATTGTTAGTGGCGCATCAGGGCCGTGATCCACTGCTGGAGTTAAATCATAAAGCTAATAAAGTAAAATTAAAAACCTGGGCGCAGGAGCTGTTTGACGGAATGCAGTCGGTAAGTGAGTTACTCGACCAGCATAAAGCGGCAACACCTTATCAGGATGCACTGCAATTGCAGCGTAATAAAGTTCTAGATCCGGAGTTAACACCTTCGGCAAGAATGCTGAATGAAATGCGCGAAACGGGAGAAGGCTTTTATCATTTTGCAAAACGCATGTCGGTAAAGCACAATCAATATTTTACCAAACTGCATTTATCAGAAGAGAGAAATCAGTTTTTTGATGCATCAGTTGCTGAGTCTATTGAAAAGCAGAAACAGATTGAAGCTGCTGATACGCTGAATTTTGAAGCGTATTTACAGAATTATTTTAATCAGGTTTAAAGTAAACAGGTTCAGAATAATCAAGCCTGCAAGAATCAAGCCTGGAATAGTTAAACCTGAAATAATCAGGTTTAATCGAACTACCCCTGAACGGATTTAAAAAAGTATAGAAAAAGCATAAATGTTGTTTTTATTTAATGTACCTGAGATTGAAATTCAGCGGTAATTTTTCTGATTAAATCAATTAAAATTAGCTTGTCCTGATAATTTAAGAAAGCGCCAATTTCAGTTTGTTTTCCCTTCGAAGAAATGCGCAGACGGGGTATGGTGTAGTTGTCTTTATTATCAATTAAAAATTTTGACCAGTGACGCTGATATTCAACGCGGTTATCCGCACAATATTTGCCCGACTCAATTATAACGCTATCAGCTGTGAAATAAATAACCTGACAGATGGTGTAGTGTTTGTAAACAAGATACAGGCAGGCAGTAACAAATATCACCTCAAGACCGGAAAAAGGCATAACCAGTAAAAAGCCCCGATGCATCGCAACCAGTGCAATAATAAAAGACACCAGGGCAAACCATTTAATAAAGCGCATATTATCACGCCAGCTAATTGGTCTATTAGGCTCAATTAATATATGCCCGGTGATGCCATCAGAATTTAACGTTGGGGTTATCATGTTTATTGTCGAATCTTATGCTATCGTTACGCCTGATAAAAAGATTAAAGAATGTGAAATTCAACACCGGTTGTCAATTTAAAATGAAATTAAAATATACATTACTCAATGCTTTTACCCGAACTCAGTTCAATGGCGCTCAAATTGCTGTTTTTAGTCAGGCAGATGAATTAAGTCAAAAACACAAACTGCAATTGGCGAAAGAACTTAATTTAACCGAAACCGTGTTTATCTCTAAATCCAGTTTAGCAAACTGTGACGCAAAATTAGAAATATTTACACCCCAGGGTGCGGGAAGTTTTGCCGGGCAGGCGGTGGTGGCCGCAAGTTATCTATTGGCAGACTCGGGTTTGGTGCAGGGTACGGAAGCTAAATTAGAACTAAACGATCAGCTGCTTAATATTGTGCAGAGTCATAAAAATCAGAAAGTGCAAATAGATATTCCGGTATCAGAAAAATATGATGACTATGTACCTTCCAACCAGGAGCTGGCGCAAATTATCGGGCTTGATGAGTCGCAGTTGGGTTATTTAAATTACAGGCCGATGATTAGTGGTTGTCCGCAACCCTGTCTTATGATCCCATTAAAAAATAATGAGGCTTTGCGCAGTGCACAGTTTCATGAAAATAAATGGCAGTTGTCATTTGTGGCATCACTGGCGAATCATGTTTTGTTATTTAGTGGTGAGCACCCATATGAATCTATTAATTTTGCTGCGCGTCTTATGGGGAAAGATATTGGTATACATGAAGACCCGCCAATCGGCACCGTAGCGCCTGCATTTGGATTGTATTTATCCTATGGCATTAATGATTATCACCGCTCCTGTTTATTGCAAAGAGGAGATGAGCATTCGCGCATTAGTATCATGGAAGTGAATGTGGATAAGCAGGGTGGCAAGGTGCAGGGGTTGCAGCTTGGTGGTCACGCCATCAAAATGGCGGAAGGTTATTTTGATATTTCTGACGAATAAGTAAAGTAAGATTGTGAATGTCCAGTAAATTTGAAAAGCATATTCGGCTAGAAAAAACACAAACTATAATCGATTGTCTGAGTGATAATGTTGAACTGAGTAAGCAGCAGTTAAAAAAAATCATGCAAAATGGTGCGCTGTGGCTTGAAAATTCACATGGTATAAATCGTGTACGTCGCGCAAAAAAAATCGTTCATAAAAATGATCAACTGCATCTGTATTATGATGAAAGCATACAGTCACTAACACCATCCAGGGCCGAATTCGAGGCAGAATCCAGGGCTGAATTAATATCAGATGAGGGCGATTATTCCATCTGGAATAAACCCGCTGGCATGTACTCACAGGGCACAAAGTGGGGTGATCATTGCACCGTTTATCGTTGGGCTGAAAAAAATTTACTGCCTCAGCGCCAGGCATTTATTGTGCACAGACTTGATAAAGCAGCCAATGGTTTAATTATTATTGCGCATAAAAAAAGTACAGCCGCACAATTTTCAAAAATGTTTGAGCAACGTGAAATAAATAAAAAATACAGGGCAGTGGTTGAGGGATTAATTGATGATTTAGCCTTGCCCTTTGAAATTAAAAATAAGCTGGATGATAAAATAGCCATATCTGAAATTGTTTCTTTAAGCCTCGATAAAAATAAAAACCAGACCACAGTCGAAATAAAAATTCAAACTGGACGCAAACATCAAATACGCAGGCATTTATCTGATATGGGGTATCCGATTGTTGGTGATAGACTTTATGGGGTAAAGCCGACGCAGCAGAATTTACAGTTAAGTTCAGTTGAGCTGGAATTTATTTGTCCGCTGACTTTAAAACAAATGAAATATAGTTTAGCAATTAATAATACTAATGATATTTAAAAAAATAAAGACTGTAGTGAGCAGATAATAAAAATTAATTAACCTGGGGAATAAGTGTGCCAACAGAAACATTACAGACTGAACAACCGCAAGCCATGACATTTAGCAGTGCGCTACTGTACTGGTTAAAACTTGGGTTTATCAGTTTTGGTGGGCCCGCGGGTCAAATCAGTATGATGCATCAGGAGCTGGTAGAAAAACGTCGCTGGATTTCCGAGCACCGATTTTTACATGCGCTCAATTACACGATGGTTTTACCCGGACCAGAAGCCCAGCAACTGGCGACTTATATCGGTTGGTTAATGCACGGGGTGTGGGGGGGTATTGCGGCAGGTGTTTTATTTGTATTGCCATCGTTATTTATTTTAATGGCCTTAACCTGGGTTTATTTATCCTTTGGTGATGTGTCTGCGGTGGCTGGAATTTTATACGGTATTAAACCCGCAGTGACGGCCATTGTCGTTTTTGCTGCCTATCGAATTGGCTCACGTGCACTTAAAAATAATGTGTTGCGGGCAATGGCGGTATTCGCATTTATTGCGATCTTTGCATTTAATATTGCATTTCCTTATATCGTATTAATGGCCGCCATTATTGCCTATGTGGGTTCACGATTTACACCCCAAAATTTTGTTGCCGGTGGTCATGGCAGTATTGAAAATGAGGCTTTTGGCTCGGCTATTATTGATGACGACACCCCGCCACCGGAGCATGCAAAATTTAAATGGTCGCGGTTTATTATTTTTAGTGTTATTGGCCTGGCGATCTGGGCGGCGGTAATGATGTTGCTCACCAGGGCATACAGCTGGGATGCTACGTTAACGCAAATGGGCTGGTTTTTTACCAAAGCAGCACTGGTAACATTTGGTGGTGCCTATGCGGTGTTGCCCTATGTCTATCAGGGCGGCGTTGAACACTATGCGTGGCTAACCGGCTCGCAAATGATAGATGGCCTGGCGCTGGGTGAAACCACACCCGGGCCATTAATAATGGTGGTTGCCTTTGTTGGATTTGTCGGCGGCTGGACTAAAGAAATTTTTGGACCGGAGTCGCAGTTACTTGCCGGCGCAGCCGGTGCCAGTATCGCAACACTGTTTACTTTTTTACCTTCGTTTTTATTCATTTTATTAGGCGGTCCGTTGGTAGAAGCCACCCGCGGTGATGTTAAATTTACCGCACCTTTAACGGGTATTACTGCGGCGGTCGTCGGGGTGGTTATAAATCTGGCATTCTTCTTTGCCTATCATGTTTTATGGCCGCAGGGTTTTGATGGGCATTTTGAATGGTTCTCAGCGATTATTGGCGCGCTAGCATTTGTGGCTTTATTCCGCTTAAAAATGGGAATTGTGACGGTGATTGGGATTTGTGCCGTGCTGGGTCTGGTTTATACGGTGCTGGTTTAAAAGTTATATTGAGAAAAAATACGAGAATACTGGGTGTGTGTCAGTGGAACAGTCGTCGGCGGCACAGGTGCCGGTAGGCTACCGATAGGACAGGATGCCAGTCCATTTCTCGTCAGTTTCTTATTAACATTTTTTCGCGTTGATTAGCGCACAAATTGCTTATGCGCTATTTATCCCACTTCTTAAAACGTTTTTTACAGTAGGTTCTCAAAGCCGCATAGTCAGCAAAATATAAATCAAAGCCATCTTCAGACGGTGCATCATATTCGCAATAATCATTGGTGTGTTCGCGACAAATCGTCGGACGATTTTCATAAATGCCGCAGCCACCGTCAATTTGTAAGTGCAGGCATTTTGTCTCAACTAAAAGTGTCCAGCCATCTTCGTCTTTATAAATCCGAATATTATCGTGGGATATCTGCCACAGTAAATGTTCAAAATCGGTTTTTGCACGGGGGGTATCAATGTGCTGCGTAATGTACGTGCAGCAAATAGAGCCGGTACAAAAACTGCATTTGTTTTCAGAAGTCATTTCAACGGCGGGTTTTATGGGGATAGTCACAGGCATAATTTTTATAAACCTAATTCGCTTAAATTGCCTTTACGTTTTACAAGGTAACTACCATCGCTTTGACGTTTGGCAAATAAGGCAATGCTCTGGCGAACGTTATTGTTGACGTTGCTTTCCGGGGTAATGCGTAAATTTAAATCGTAGGCTTTATTGCTATCCAGATTGGCTTTACCGTCGAGCAGTAACTGTCCTTTGGTATTAGAAATTTTAGCAAGGAGTTTATCGCTGTCATCTGTGCTCAGTTGCAGGTCAATAAATCCCAGCTCAACGGTTTCCATTACTGTTAATTTGGCATTTTTCCATTTTATAGTGGCTGCCATTTTAGGTAAGCCTTCTGAAGTCGCCTCGAATGATTCAATATTAATATTAAAAACACCCCCCAGTTCACCCAGCGGCAATTGCGCAAGTTCCTGTACCACCGGTGCCTCAATTCGGGCACGAACATTTGAAGCTCTAAATGTACCACCTGCAGAATAACTAATATCCCCCACCACATTCTGGTTTTTGATGCTGCCTTTGACTTCGCCGCTAATACGCGCCATTAATAACATGGCCGGGTTTATATCCCATTGAATATTATCGATTGGCGGTTGCCCCTGTAAATTGTTCTGTAAAATGACTTTGTCTGCGCCGCCATTCCAGAGGCTGCCCTGTACACCATAAAATTTAAGTGGCAGCTGTGCATTTTTTTGTACCAGTGAAATAACTTTAGCCGCAGGAACATTACCCAGGGTAAAAAATAAAAAAGATGCAATAGCAATTAAAATGTAATAGCGTGTTTTCATATATGAGTGCTTGGTTATTTGTAGATTAAGCGAATTAAATTAGGGTTATGATTAAGTGGCATGTTTTATGAGGCACTGCGTTCCAGTGTTATTTGTGCATCAACCGAACCTTTTGTCGCTGTTTTTTCAATTTTTACTTTGCTGGCCGTAATGCCATATTTATTTTGCATGTCGCTTAGCCAGATAACGATACTATCGAAATTTGCAGCTTTTAAACGAATGTTGACGCCTTTTTTGGTTTGATCTATTTTTTCAATAAAGGGTTTTATGCCCGATGATACCGCGCTGCGATCCGCAAGGCTGGAAATAGACTGATTACGAAACCGTGCAATACTGCTGTTGCCGGTGGATTTAAGGCTGCGAATTTCAGTGCTGGCATTATTCATCCAGTTGTATAACTGACGTTGTGAAATATTTTGCAGTTGTTGCTCTTCGTGCTTTGCGGTAATGGGTTCCCAGATGATTAAATAAAACATCATAATAAGCAGGCTGATTGCACCGATGATGACAATCTGGCGTTCTCTTTTTTCCAGTGTATTTAACCACTGGTTAGCCGGTGCTAGTAAATTATTGAGTGCTTTCATCCCTTTGCCTCCAGTCTCAGGCGGCCTTTAACGCTGTCTTTTTCAACGGTGGTTGATAATACGGTTTTAATGCCGGATATTGCAGTAAGTTTGTTTTTGATGGTTTCAATGTCCTGCAAAGATTTTGCGGTTAAATCCACATCGATGTAATTGTTTCTGTACACCGCGGCAATAATTTCAATTTTGTCGTTTTTGGCAAGTACCGGTGTGACTTTAGATAAAATTTGCAAAAAACCATTCTCGTTGCTGCCGGAGCCACCGGATTTCAAATCATTTAACCGCCGCTCAACACGCTTTTGCATATTGGTCATTTTTTTCGCATCGGGTATGGCGCGTTTAAATTCGCTTTCAATCAGGCGGCTTAAATCATGGTTTTTTTCTTCTAACTGTGATGCCAGCATTGCAGAGTAACCAAGGTGTAGTGTTATCCAGATTGCAGCAACGACGGCAACCGACTTCCAGGGTTTTAACCACAGGTTACTTTCGCGTACTGGTTTGAATTCACCCTGCAATAAATTAAGTGATTCAACCTCTTTCAGGTTTTGTACAAAAATTTCCAGCGGATGATTTTTATAATGCTGCGGCTCTATTTCAATGGAAAATTCTGCCGCAATATCGTCGAGAAGATATTGCGCATCGCTGTCGTCCTCTTTGTAGTAATAGGTGATTATTTCAGGCAGCGTTTCTTGGTTGTGGTTTTTTTCCTGAACCAATGCCTGCAGTATTATTTCCAGGTTTTCGCGATCGCAACTGTGAGCCTGCGCGGTGCCGGTTTTGACTAAAGCGCTGTCTTCATCTAATAGTACGCTCCAGTTTTTTTCTGTGGCGGGTAGGGCAACACTGTCAGCACTGACGGTTTCAAGGTGTATTTGTTGCTGCTTGAAAAAATTAATGGTTTGCTCAAGCCGATGGCGATTAATGGCAATGACCGGTATTTTATTTGCCCCATCATTGTCAGATGCGCTGTTGTCGGTGTGAGATTTATTCGAGCCAGATTTGCCAAGCGCAAAATAGGTATCTTCAATATCCTCAGCCAGATAATCCTCCATCGCGAAGGGTGCCGCCAGTAACTGTTTGCTGCGATTTTTGCTGGGAATATCAACCAACTCAACGGTGGTGTAATGGGCATCGATTAAGACCGTGACTTTTTTGCCACGGGCAATGGGGGTTAATTCTTCGAGGCTGCCATGTCCGAGGGTAATGGATGGATGCTGATCTGCACCGATGGCCCAGTACTGTAAGTTTGAAAGTGCTGCCGAGTGCGTGTTTTCCTGGCGGGTATTTTCCGGGTGGGTATTTTCCAGATTGGTATTTTCCAGGCCAATATTTTCCAGGCCAGTATTTTCAGAATCAGTATTTTCAAAGTCAAAAGGACTTTCACTGTTTAGTACAGAAGTATTTTGCGGTGGCTTATCAGGCTCCGAAATATGTTGTCCGGGCTTGTAATGAATTATCAGAAACTCACTCATTAAAGTGCTCCGCTGGTTTGATTAATGAGTTTAGTTTCACCCTTGCTATTATCCCGATAAATTATACTAAATAACTTCACATTTCCAGTGCCAAGTTGTGTTCTGGATTCAATTAAAAAATATTCTGAATAAACCTGTAATCCCTTGGCATCAAATTTTTTCACGCCTAAAACGTCCTTTACATATTTAGTGAAATCTTCCGGTTTTTCAAACGGACTGGTATTGCTGGTGTCGGGCCTGTTAACGTCATTAATATTAATGTCATTAACATTATTTTCAGCGTTGTCGGTGTTAATGTCGCCGTCACGATCCTTAACAATTTGCTCGCCAAACCCGCCTAGCCCCTCGATAGAGTCTAACATTGTGCTACTGGCGGTGTTGATATTGATGCCGGTATTGAATTCAGGCAACACACAAACATGGCCTTCAAGCTCGTCTATCACGGTACTAGTATACCCTTTTACCAGACGCAATTCGCTAATGCTGGTCAGGGGGCCATCTGCGATGCGGTAAGGCTGATCGAGGCCGATATAATAATCATATTCTGCCCCCTGGGGCTGATTTTCCTGGTCCCCGTCCATCCAGTCAATCAGGCTGTCGGTTAAGATGCGGTGTAAATTAATATCAATTTCCAGGCGGGTCAGGAGTTTGCTGTATTGAGCCCGCATTTTGGGCAGGTCGGTGTTGGCTGCAGTTAAGTTGTTCAGGTTGAAGCAGCTTTGTAAGTCAAACAATTCAAGTGAAACCGGTGGGCCATCTAGCGCAATGGCAACCGCGTAATCATTAAAGGTTTGAATGTCTTCCACGGTGTCGATTTTATTATTTAATTCCCAGTCACGGCTAATTAGAACCATCGCGAATTCAACCGAATTTTTATTAAATAACTGGGCCTGGTCCAGGCGCAAAATATTTTCGGAGCGGCGAATATCATAGTTAAGGTGTTTAACCAGTGATGCTGCCAGTACCGCCGCCAGTGATACCACGAGTAGCGCGGTAATAAGTGCAACCCCCTGTTGTTTTCGTGGCAAAAACATTAGCGAGCCACCCTGACCAGGCGTTTGATTTCGCCCCAGTCATTCATTTTAAGGGTGAGTTCAACCGCAATCGGCAGGTCATTCGGCGCCACGCCGGCTACCGCCCCCGCTGCGGGTGCGGCGGCCAGGCTATCTGCGCTGGGCCATTCGGTCTGCCATTTGTTCTTTTCATCGAGATAGCGAATCTCTAGGGATTCTATATTATCGATTAATGTGCGTTCTACAAATTGATCATCATCGGCGCGGTCAACATGGGTCCAGTAAATTCGAATGAGTTTATCTTCGTCCAGTTTATAGGCAACTCGTTGCAATGTGCTGCGGGCCTGATTGGCCGGATTGCGCCAGCCACTGCGGGTAAAGGCGCTGATGTAGTCACTGTCCTGGGTGGTGAGTTTTAAAAGGCTTCCCCCCAGTGCATCATGTCCGTTGCGGCTGGCCAGCTGCTGAAAATCACCGGTGAGGGTGAGCATGGTGAGCTGTAACTGTTGCAGCCGTTCAAGTGCGCCTTCCGTGTGAGTTTTGCTGCTGATAACCGAGTGCAGGCCGGAGTAAGCCATAATGGAGACGATGGCAAAAATCGACATGGCGATAATCACTTCAATTAACGTGAAGCCCGTGTGTTTATGTGGGGAGACGTTATGCATGTCAGTTGGTGATTACGGGCTTATTGTTGGCGGGGTTGGCTATGTAAGCTTCCACCTGTGCCAGATTGCGGCTGCGGTCTTCATCCGCGTAAACCGTAAATTTTAAAGAGCGAATGTAATCATTTTCATCGCCGACCTTGCCAACCGCGCGGGTCCAGAACCACTCAACCCCCGCCAACTCGGTGGATTTTTTGCGCTCGCCTATGTCAGGCCAGGCGCTGCTGATCTGAATTTCAGTAATTTCATTCATGGCCACATAATGGGCGAGGGTTTTGCTTTTAAGATAGGCTGCAGAACGGGTGTGACTGCCGGAGGCTTTAATGAGGGATGCCAGTGCAATGGCAATAATCGCCAGGGCGACCATGACTTCAATCAGGGTAAAGCCGCGGCGGGATTTCGGGTGTATTGTTTTCCCCACAACGTGCCTGGAAAAAACCTTACTCATCGTCAAGCACCCGATTGTATTCACCCTGGGGCAGGCCCTGCAGCGTTTCTTCGATTTTATTGCCGGGAATGCGCAGGCGCACTTCAAAGGGTGGAATAAGCTCTGAGCTGGAGAGTAAAAAAACATTGGGCAAAATCGGGTCAACTACCGGCTGGTTGGGGTCTTTAATATTAGACGCGGCACTGGCAAGATTTTCGTTTTTGGCTTTCGGATCGTCTTTCGGCGATTCGAGCAGGGTAACCGGGCTTTGTTCTATATATAAATCCAGCTCAACCTGTTCCGGCAGCCTTCGGCTGCGCAACAGTTTGTCTTTTGCGACATCCACCCAGCTATCATTTAATTCATCGTACAGCATAAACCGGTAGCCGGTCTCGTAAAAGCGTACGCCGTATTCCTGCGAGCGCACAACCGATTGTTCATGGGCAAAGCGTAACACCTGCTGCAGACGAATAATTTCCTCTTCGAGCTGTTCCTCTGCGCTGCCCGTACTGATATTCACCACCACATAGCCAACGGAGATACTGATGATGACGACCACCACCAGTAACTCAATCAGGGTAAATCCGCGGGGGGGTAGGCTGCGTTTAAATGAATGAGGTGTGTGCATGCTGAAACATAGTGGCCTGGTTAATCCCAGTTGCCGATGTCTGCGTTAGCGCCTTCGCCGCCCTCTACGCCATCAGCACCCAGTGAGTAAATATCCACTTCACCGCGTTCACCCGGGTTCAGGTATAAATAATCACGTTGCCAGGGGTCCTTGCGCAGCTTTTTAACATAGCCACCCTTCTGCCAGTTGGCCGGGGCCGGATCACCGGAAGGCTGATTTACCAGTGCGTCCAGTCCCTGGTCGGTTGTGGGGTAGGCATAGTTATCAAGCTTGTAGATATCCAGCGCGCTTTCCAGTGCCTGTATATCACTTTTGGCTTTTACAATCCGTGCATCGTCTGTTTTGCCCAGAAATTTAGGGGCAACAAAGGTGGCTAAAATACCGATGATAACAACAACAACGATTATTTCGATTAAGGTAAATCCCTGCTGCTTAAATTTATGTGTTTTCACTAATAGCTCCGTAGTTAATAAAAAGTTAAACTTTCGACGACATCATACCAGAAGCCGGATAAGCCGGATATGACACAGTTATTATCTAGGGAACCTCTGATCAAGTCGTGATTATTTTATGCTGGCTAAAAGTGCCCCTATTTTCCTCGAAGATCGTTGCAGTAGAATGACCCATAGCAATATATTATGGCGCCTCACTTCGTAAAAAATAGGAACACTTTTATCTCAGCCTAATTCTAACCAGACTTAACCAGAGGCTCCCTAATAAAGAGATGAAAATTTTATCGATGAGTATTTTATACAAACTAAGAAATTATAAGTTGTGGTTAGTTCTATTTTTAATCTGTTTTTTTATACAGGCTCTGCAACTTGCGCCGTTATTGCGCTTTGACCGAGCGTTAATAGAGCACTGGCAATTATGGCGTTTAATTAGCGGGCACTTTACACATTTAAACTGGAACCATTTTCTGCTGAATATGGCGGGATTAAGTATGGTGGCGTTTTTTTTCTCGTCTTATAAATCGAGCGGGTACTGGATACTGGCAATACTCTTTATTTCATTGTTCAGTAGTGTTGGTATGTTGCTGGATCATCAGTTTCAACGCTACGTAGGTTTTTCGGCGGTACTGCATGGCCTGTTTATTATTGGCGGGCGCTGGGAGGTGCGGCGTTACCCGCTCAGTGGTGCGGTGTTGCTGGTGATTATTATTGGTAAGGTTATTTACGAACAAATTTATGGTGCGCTACCCGGTTCCGAGTCAATGACCGGTGGGCGGGTTGCCGTTAATGCGCATTTGTATGGCGCGCTGGCGGGTGGTCTTTATGTGTTTAAAGACTGGCTGAAACGATTTATGTAGAGAGGGATTAAATGTGTATTGGCCCGTGCCGGTATCCTGGTTAAAGTGCTCATCATTAAAACAAATTCCTGTCCTGTCTTATTGTTCTATCTTGTTGCCCTATCTTGTTGATTGGCTTGTTGATTGGCTTGTTGATTGGCTAGTTGATCTGGCTTGTTGCGCTATTAGGTCTATAATCACATAAATAAAACCGCGCACCGGTTGCCGGTTCTCGACACCGGTTTATCACATTCATTAATACCCAGGAGTATAGAAATGGCCGTTTTACGTTGTATATTTTTCATCACATGCAGTTTGATAATACAAAGTGCCTATGCACAAAGTCCGCAGACAGAGACCGTACAGGTAACGCAATCCGTACTCAAAATGCAAATAAATAAAGGCGTTAACGCCGATGATGCTATTAAGGCGCTCAAATCTAAAGCGGATGAACTCAATATGAAGTTTGTTGCACACCAGCCCATGTCAAAGGAGCTGGCAGCACGCGGCATAGAATCCAGGCGACTTGAAATATTCCAGTTCTGTAACCCCTATGATGCCCATGTATTAGCAAAATTTAATCCGATATTTGCCGCCTATATGCCCTGTCGTATTTCACTGGTTGAGGATAAGCAGGGAATATTCTGGCTGGTTATGCTCAATCTTGATATGAAAATAGAAAATAAAACCCTGCCTAAAACAGCAAGAAGACTCACTAAACGGGTAAATGCGACCCTGGTTGAAATTATGACGGCGGGTGCAACGGGTGAATTTTAGCCTTTCTTAATCAGAGAATTTCTGACAAGTCATTGGTTAAATCATCAGGCGCTGGTCGGTTCTTTATGTCAATAAATAACCGACCAGCGCTTTTTTCTGTTAAAAAAGTGATGCCCTGCCGTTAATTTCAGTATCAGCTGTCACTATCCATAATGTTTTCAACACAGTCGTCGATTAACAGTTGAGTTGCATGTTTAAAAAGCGAATGGGCTTTGCCTTTATCCTGTTGCATTTCATTTATTGTGTATTCTTCCGGCGAGCTGAAAGCGCCCGTGGAGCAGTGTATTTGCCAGACTAATTCCGCATGTTTGGGTTTGCCGGTTTTTTTATAGGCACTAACATTGGCGGTGATGATCGGGGCTACATCCTTGTCCTGCAGACCCAGCGTTACAATATCACCTAACATGTTGCCCATGGTGGGCGGTGCATTAAGCTCAATGCTAATGACTGAAAAAATAACCGCAATATCCGCATTTGATTTTCCTGTAAACAAATCACCGTCCCCATTGTATTTAAGGCTCTTGTTTTTCACGATGATGGGTTTTTGATTGTGGAATCGTTTCTGAAATTTATTCTGCAATGCTGTGTGTACGGCTTTTGAAGTCTCGCCTACCAGGTCGTTTCTTTGCATTAAGTTTTGAATGATGGTGGCGGATTTTGTCTGGCTATCAATATTAACCATAGACGCTGCGGCACCAACCAGGCCACCGGCATTCGACCAGAAGCTGGCGGCATCATGCATGCCGAGTTTAAATAATTGTGCAGTATGGCCATGTTGCACATAAATTATTTTTTTGGTGTTTGAGGTGACTTCCGAAACCGGTCTATTGTGTGAGCATGCACTGAGTAAAAGGCTAATCATTAGCAGGTTGATTAATGAGGTGAGATCTGTGAATTTCATAAATTTCCCCTGGTTATATTATGGTTTTTTTGAATAATTTTTTAAAACTTTTATTGCATTAAATCGTTCATGTTAATAATGGGTAATAATATAGACAGTACAATGATTAACACAATGCCGCCCATGGCGACAATTAAAAGTGGCTCGAACAGTCCCATAAAAGTGGCGATTAATAATTCCAGTTCCCGTTCCTGTTGCTCAGCAGCTTTGTCCAGCATGTCTTCTAAATTACCGGAGCGTTCACCACTGGAAATTAAATGTAATGTCATCGGTGGGAAAAGTTTACTGCGATCAAGTGCCGCATAAATACTGGAGCCCTCACGCACTTTTTCTGCCGCATCAATTACCGCATCCTGCATGGGTAAGTTTTCAACTACCGGTGCGGCGAGTTTAAGTGCATCGAGTACAGGTACGCCACTGGAAGAGAGAATGCTGAGTGTGCGTGAAAAACGCGCGGTGTTCAGGCCACGCACCAGTTTTCCAACGACGGGTATTTTTAATAACAATAAATGGTAGCGGCGTCTGTTATAGGGAATGGATAAAAATTTTTGAATGGCAAAATAAATAACACCGGCCATTAAAAATAAAAGCCCCCACCAGTTCTGTAAAAACTCGCTTATCCAGATCATGGCTTGGGTTATGCCCGGTAGCTCCTGGCCCGAGGAGTCAAATACTTCAACAATTTGGGGTACTACAAACATTAATAAACCGGTAACCACCAGAAAAGCCATGATGGTTAAAATGGCCGGATAAATTGTTGCCTGTGCAATTTTTGATGCCATTTGCTGGCGGCTTTCAGTGTAGTCCGCAAGCCGGTCGAGTACGATATCCAGATGTCCCGAGGATTCACCGGCAGCCACCGTGGCACGAAATAACTGTGGGAATATTTTTGGAAAATCCGCAAGTCCGGCGGCTAATGTATGGCCTTCTAAAATTTTTGAGCGCAACGCAAACACCATGCCTTTGATGCGCGGCTTTTCAATTTGATTGCCCACCGCAGAGAGGGATTCATCTAAAGGAATGGCGGCCCGAACCAGGGTCGCTAACTGGCGCGTAAATAAAGCCAGGTCAGTTGAGCTAATGCTGCGGCGTGAAGCCTGGGAGGGTTTGACCTGCTGTTTTTTTTCCTGATTAGCCGCAGTGTCAATTTGTAACGGCATCATGCCTTTATCGCGCAACATCTGGCGAACCTGACGCTGGGTGTCGCCTTCAATAATGCCTTTTTTTTCACGACCTTTTGTGTCGAGTGCGATGTATTCGAATGCTGCCATTTCAATTACTTTTACGGTTAGTCTTCACGGGAAACCCGCAGCACTTCTTCGAGTGATGTGGTGCCCTGTAATACAAGACGTTTTCCATCGGTGCGTAAGCTGGTGGAGAAACTGCGGGCATATTTTTCCATCGTCTGTTCCGCTTCCCCATCATGAATCATCTGTTGTAATTTGTCATCAATGGGAATTAATTCGTAAACCCCGGTGCGTCCAGCAAAACCTAAGTGATTGCATTCTTCGCAACCCCTGGGGGCATAAATTTGAGGTGCCTCAGAAAGTTCAACGCCCAGCCATTTGCATTCGCTTTCGCTTGCGGTGTGAGCTTCACGACAGTTCGGGCAGAGTTGGCGAACCAGGCGTTGCGCGAGTACGCCAATTAAACTGGAGGCTAATAAAAACGGTTCAACGCCCATGTCGCGTAAACGGGTAACGGCGCCAATGGCAGTGTTGGTGTGCAGGGTGGATAAAACCAGATGACCGGTTAAACTGGCCTGCACCGCAATAGATGCGGTTTCAAGGTCGCGGATTTCACCAATCATCACGACGTCCGGATCCTGTCGTAAAATAGCGCGCAGGCCTTTTGCAAATGTCATTTCAACTTTGTTGTTAACCTGGGTCTGGCCAACGCCGTCTAAATAATATTCTATGGGGTCTTCAACGGTTAAAATATTGCGGCTTTTATCATTGAGTCGGGTGAGCCCCGCATAAAGTGTTGTGGTTTTACCGGAGCCGGTCGGGCCGGTCACTAAAATAATGCCATGGGGATGGTGTAGCAAATCATTTAGCCGATCACTGTCCGCCTCGGACATACCCAGGTGCTGAACATCCAGCCGTCCCGCCTGCTTGTCTAACAAACGTAAAACGATACGTTCACCGTGTCCGGAGGGTAATGTGGATACACGCACATCAACTGAACGTCCGGCAACTTTTAATGAAATGCGACCATCCTGTGGAATGCGTTTTTCTGCAATGTCGAGTTTCGACATCACTTTAATACGCGAGATAACTAACGGTGCAATATTTTTTGGCGGCTGTAAAATTTCACGTAAAACACCGTCAACACGAAAGCGGATTCTCATGCGATTTTCAAAGGCTTCAATGTGAATGTCCGAGGCGCTGATTTTAATGGCTTCGGTTAAAACCGCATTAATTAATTTAATAATCGGTGCGTCGTCTTCCGCTTCGAGCAAATCTTCCGGCTCTATCGTTTCGGCTAGCTGGTCGAGGTCGAGCTCATCGCTTACCCCTTCCATTACTGCCATTGCCTGATCGGAATTTTGCTCGTAGGCCAATGCCAGTTTTGCGTCGAACTCTTCAGTTGGAATTTTTAATAATTCAATGCGTCGTCCAATAATTCGGCGCACTTCTGATATAGCATGGGGGTTTATGTTGCCGCGATAAAGTAGCTCGGCTTTATCTTCATTAATTTTCCCCAGCATAACCCCATGACGTTTCGCAAATGCATAGGAAATGCACTGTGCATTTAGCATCACGGCCTGATCTAACTCTGTGTCCTGGGCTGTGTTCTGGGCTGTGCCCTGAGTTAAATCAATACGGGCGATATCTGTCGATAAATTATTCAAAGTCTTCGCCGTTGAGTCCTGAAGTTTCTGATTCCTGAATTTTTTCTTCCTGGGTTTTTTCTTCCCAGGTTTTTTCTTCTTTGTTCAGTGGCGATTCAAGTTTTGCATCGGATGCATCCGCAGGTACAACTAAATTTTGTAATGGTGGAAGCAGTGGGTTCCTTTCGTCCTTTAATAAACCAAAGCCATTTATCCCAGCATCGATTTGTTGAGCACGTAAATAATTATATTTCTGATTGGTATGATATGCCGCCGCCCCCGCATCTCGCATAATACTGGGGCGCATAAACACCATTAAGTTCTGTTTTTCTTTGGACGTGGTGTGGGAACGAAATAACCAGCCTAATAATGGAATATCGCCTAATACGGGGACTTTGGAAACATTGTCACGTAACTGGTCATCAATCAATCCGCCGAGCACTAATATTTCACCATCTTCTACCAGTACCGATGTTGTAATCTGGCGTTTGTTGGTCACCAGCCCGCCATTAGCCGCGGCGGCGGTAGATACATTGGATACCTCCTGATCGATTTCCAGTTTAATGGTATTGCCATCATTTATTTGCGGGGTTACTTTCAGGGTGATACCCACATCCTGGCGCTCTATGGTTTGAAATGGATTGGATGCGCCACTGGCTGCGGTGGTGAATGAACCGGTAAGAAACGGCACATTTTGTGCAATCACAATGGTCGCTTCCTGGTTGTCGAGGGTTACTATGCTGGGGGTTGATAAAATATTGGTGGCCGCATCGGATGAAAGTGCTTTAAGCAAAAAGGCAAAGCGTGTGCCATCGTTGCGGCCAATACCAAAGGTGATGCCATCAGCTATTGCACCGCCAATTGTTGCCGGATCGCCACTTAATAAGCCAACAATCCCGCCAGCGCCGCCAAAGTTACCCACACCAATTGGGGTTGTAGTGTTGGTGCTGTCTTTGTCCGGAGCAACCGCAAACTGTGACGAAAATTCCTTGCCGGTGTTATTAGAAATTTCTGCAATAATCGATTCAACCAGCACCTGTGCGCGGCGAATATCAAGTTGGCGAATGATCGATTTCATTCTGCGCACAACATCCGGGCCGGCGGTGACTATTAAGGCGTTAGTAGAATCATCCGCCTGAATATCGATACTGTTATTTTTAGCTAATGCGGCGGATTTACCGACTTTTTTCTTCGACTTTTCGTTGCTTTTTTCAACCCCGGTGAGGATACTAACCAGGTCTTTTGCCTTGGCATATTTTAAATAAATAACGTGGGTATTACCCGTTGCATTTTCTAAGGGTGTATCCAGGTGAGCAATGGTCGCGCGAATTTTTAAGCGACTGGAGCGCTCGCCACTCATTAATATACTGTTGGTACGATCATCAGACGCGAGGGTTATTTTTTTGCTTGCGGCTTTTGCGCCGGCACCACCACCCGCCTGTAATGAATTGAGTATGCGCACCAGCTCGGAGGCGGATGCATGTTTTAACGGAATAATTTCCAGCTCATCACTTTCCGGGCGGTCAATGTGACGAATAATTTGCACCAGTCGTTTAATGTTGGCCGCATGGTCGGTCACAATTAATGTATTCGTCGGGTTGTATGCAGCAAGGTGCCCCTGCTGGGGAACCAGTGGGCGCAAAATGGGTACCAACTGAGCGGCGGGTACGTGATCCAGCGTAATCACCTTGGTGATGAGTTCATCGCCATAATTTTTAGAGCCACGAACCACCGGCAGTGGCCCCTGTTTCGCATTAACCTCGGGAACAATTTTTATAATACTACCCACGGGCACCGCAGCATAACCGTGTACCTGTAACACTGATAAAAACACTTCATAGACTTCACTTTCCGACATGGTGTTTGAAGATACAACTGTCACCTTGGCTTTAACCCGCGGATCTACCACAAAGTTTTTACCGGTGAATTTGGAAACCGTACTGATAAGTGCGCGAATATCCGCCTGCTTTAAATTAAGGGTGATCTGGTTGCCTTCTGCAACGGCGCTCTGTGACAGCATCATGCCGGAGCCCAGCAAACTGCAGATTAAAAGTAAACGCAGTAATCCAGATGTTGCAGTTTGTGAGTATTTGTTTTTCAAGCCCTGAAATTTCAAAATAGTTGTCTCTGTTATGGTATATCAAAGTGTAGTGGCATTTCCGCGCCATTACGTAATACGGTTATGTTGATGGATTTTGCGCGTTGTAATGAGCGCAGTGCTTTAAGGCCCTTGGCGGGGTTGTTTAGTTCAACGCCATTAATGGCAACAATGACATCACTGGGCTCCAAACCGACCGCATCAAAGAGTGAGCGGTCTCCCTGTGGTTGCAACCGATAGCCGCGTACCACCCCATTTTGTTTTACCGGTACCGGTATTGCAAATTTACCGAAAGAGGTCGGGTTTTTAAGTATCTGTTTGCGAATGTCAGATAAAACCGCACCGGGACCCGATGGCGCCGCAGACCTGGAAGTGCCGGGCGTCGATTTGATTAAATTATTGGCGGTATCCTTGGGCATGCGCAGGGTTTCAAGTTTCCCGCCGCGCTCTAAAATCACCCAGTCAGCGTGAATTTCTTTAACCGTGGCGCTGGATACTTTATCGCCGGGTGCATAGGTGTCTTCTTTACCATTTTTGCCCATTGAAATAATTGCGCTACCGTATTCCATCGGATTGGTGGCAAGCACGCCTTTAAGTACCAGGTTCAGGCGGGTTTCAGGGGCATCGGTTTTTGTGGCTGTAGTGGGCGTTTGTTGAAATGTGCCGAATAAATGAGCATCGGCAATTTCCCGGTAATTTTTAGTTTGATTTTTTGCGTGGTTATCTGATTTATAGGTGCCGGGTGCAGACTGCTGTTGTGCATCGGGAATGAATGACCAGGTGATCTGTGACAAGGTATAGCTGCAGGCAATAATAATTAGCACGGTAATAACAGGCGGCAGTATCTGATTAAGCCGGGTTAAGTTAGCGGTGTCCAGATTGAGTGATTTGGGTAATTTGTCGGCCAGTGTGTTCATATAAACTGCATTATTGGGAATTGTGTCAATTATGCCTCGAAAAGCATTTTAAATCAGGGTTGAAGTATCATTTTTAACTTACTAAGAACCGGTTTAAACAATATGGGCTAAAGCAAAACGGGGCTATGTGGCAGTTAAATGCCGCATAGCCCCGTTTCACAAAGCTCAAATAGGGTGCTTAGACCATATCTTTCAAGCCCTTAAGTGGCAGTACTTTAACCACTTTACGTGCAGGCTTGGCTTTAAACATCATCTCTTCACCGGTAAAAGGGTTAGTGCCCTTACGTGCTTTTGTCGCTGGTTTTTTGATGACCTTGATTTTTAACAGACCGGGCAGGTTGAAAAAGCCAGGGCCACGTGGCTTGATGTTTTTCTCAATCAATCCGCTCAGGCTATCCAGTACCGCAGTTACTTCTTTACGGCTGAGTTCTGTTTCAGCAGAAATGTGATTCAGAATTTCACTTTTGGTTGGTGGCTTTTTAACAGCTGATGCCGCTACTTTTTTCTTGGCTACTTTTTTCTTTGCAGCTTTCTTTTTAACCGCCATACTGGGACGCTCCTAAAGTTATTTGTTTTGTCAATTGGATGAATAATCATAATAATTATTCGATTACTGGATTGTTAGTGCTTTTGCACTGTAATACAAGGGTTTTATTAAAAAAGTTAAAGAAAAATGCATGAATTTACTTATATTACAGCTTTTACTGTCGGATTAATGGGGGGCGTGCATTGTGTTGGCATGTGTGGCGGCATTGTGGGGGCCTTAAGTTTTGCCAGTCAAAACGAAAAAAATGCCGCGGACTCATCGTTATTAACTTTGCTGCTGGCCTATAACGCGGGTCGATTATTTAGTTACAGTATCGCCGGTGGATTAATGGGTGCAGTGGGCTGGCTGGTAAGTGTCTGGACAGATATTCAGCTGATTCAGGTTTTATTACAGGTTCTCGCCGGCTTATTTATGTTAATGATGGGGCTGTATATTTCCGGCTGGTGGATGGGACTGGTTAAAATTGAAAAAATGGGCGCGGTTATATGGAAAAAAATACAGCCATTGGCACAAACATTTTTACCGGTTAAAAATCCACTGCAGGCTGTTTCTTTAGGTTTGTTGTGGGGCTGGTTGCCCTGTGGATTAGTTTATAGCGTTCTGGTGTGGTCAGTTGCTGCGGGTAGCTTTCAGCAGGGGGCTTTATTGATGCTGAGTTTTGGTTTGGGTACTTTACCGAATTTATTAGCCATGGGTTTGTTTGCTAACCAGTTAAAACAGTTTGTGCAAAAGCAGGCGGTGAGAAACTTAGCAGGTGGGCTGGTGATTTTGTTTGCGTTGTGGAGTTTGTTTTTGTCGGTACAGGGGTTGGGTTTATTGTCATAAATTTAAAGAATAAAGACAACGCAAATAATCGCGAATAAAAAGCGTTATAAATATTTTATTACATCGCTACAACTCCGTTAACTTGTCATTCCCTGGCCGACATAACGAAACGCACTTATTACTTTCATGTCTATTTTAATCGTTATAATCTACATAGCCTGTTATGCCGTGATATTGTTAGACGCCATGTATCATAATTTAAAAACATTAACGAGGCATTTGCGTGTTTTTACCGATTTAATTTTTACGTCTCTTGGCGGTTATTTGCGTTGTCTTTTTCTTTTAAAACCGTAGGTACACATGACAGGCCGGAAACTTTAAAGCGCTTCTCACGGCGGGTGTCTGCGCTTATCAGTTCAACCTGTGATTTGCTTACCTTAAATTGTTTTGCCAGCAATTTAATAAATGCCGGTTGGCTTTGCCCTCTACTGGCAGAGCGGTAATGCGGACTTTCAGGCATTTACCCATGACGTCACAAAATTCATCTTTGCGGGCTTTGGGCTGGGCTTTTATGCATAACAATAAATTCCCATCCTGCCATTCATAGAACATGTTTTATTACATGCTCTATTATATGTTAATGCCGAAAACCGCCGCAAAAATATAGCGCACGGAATACTGTACAAACATCAGTGCAATCATTGCAAAAATGGGTGAAATATCCATGCCGCTAATCGGTGGAATGAGGTTTCTAAAGTGCTTTAACACGGGATGGGTCAGACTGTTAAGCAAGCTGACCGCCGGGTTGTGCGGGTCTGGATTTACCCAGCTTAAAATAGCCTGAATAATGATTGAATAAAGAAAAATACTGATAATGAGAATAAGGGTCTGGCCGAATGCAATGATGGCAATCGCCAGTATGTCCGTGGTTTGAAACACCAGCATTGTTTTAATGGCCAGTACCAGGTACGCCAGAACTAAGGTGGCGATATCGATGCCGCCAAAACCGGCAATGATTTTACGCAGCGGTAGCACCAGCGGATTGGTTATTTTTACGATAAACTGCGATACCGGGTTATAAAAATCCGCACGCACCCATTGCAATAACAGGCGGATGAGTAAAGCGGTTGCATAAAGTTGGAACAGAATATCAATTAAAAATACAAAGGGATTCATGGTTGGTCGTTTCCTATTTCATCAGCCAGCTCAATGGCTCGATCATGTGCGGCGGTGAGTGCCTGTCGGATTATATCGCTGAAATGGCTGTTTTCAAATGACGCAATGGCGGCGGCGGTGGTGCCTCCTTTTGAAGTGACTTTTGCACGCAGGGTTGCTGGATCATCGTCGCTTTCCAGTGCCATACGTGCTGCACCCAGTGCGGTTTGTTTGGCGAGCATGCCGGCAACTTGTTCATCCAGTCCGAGCTCTTTACCCGCGGCCTGCATGGCTTCTAAAAATAAAAAGAAGTAAGCCGGGCCGGAGCCGGAAACCGCGGTTACCGCATCCAGCTGAGGTTCGCTATCAACCCACAGGGTAATACCCGCGGCGCTTAAAATTTGATCTGCAAGATTTTTCTGTTCTGCACGGGTTGCCGCGTTGGCAAATAAACCCGTGGCACCCGCCTGAATTAATGCCGGGGTGTTAGGCATGCAGCGTACCAGTGCCTGGCCGCCGCCGAGCCAACGGTCGATGTCGGTGGAACGAACGCCCGCGGCGATGGAGATAATGAGTGGGTGATTGTTTTGTGCAATGGACTGAATAGCCTCGCAAACGCGTTTAAGTATCTGCGGTTTTACGGCTAGCACCAACACGTCTGCCTTTTCCACGGCTTTGAGATTGTCCGCTTCGGTATTAATCGAAAATTGCTGTTTGAGCTGGTCGAGTTTTTGCGTGTCCGGGTCGGTAACAGTGATCTGGTTTGCGGGGTACTGGTTATTGATTAAGCCGCTAATTAAGCTGCCGGCCATATTGCCGCCACCGATAAAGCAAATGTGTTGAGTCATATTATTTCTATTAGTCAATGGTTGGTATCATTACCTCCACCGCTTTTAACAAAGAAGTGAGAAGTCGGTGTATTGTATATTAAATTACATAAAATTCGCGTTGTGTATGATATTTGATTAAACCGCACGGGTATTTCGCGCACCAAAAATCGCCGTGCCAATTCTCACCATCGTACTGCCCTCGGCTATGGCTGCCTGCATATCAGCGCTCATGCCCATGGATAAAGTATCCAGCTGTGGGTGTTTAATTTGCAGTGTTTCAAGTAATGTTCGCATTTGTGCAAATAGGTTGCGTTGTGTGTGCAGGCTATCTGCTTGCGCAGGAATCGCCATCAGCCCGCGTAAATTTATATTCGGCAGACTGATAATTTCATCGGCTGCCGCTGCCGCCTCACTTGCTTTAAAGCCGGACTTTGAAGCTTCATTACTGATATTTATCTGCAGGCAAATGTTCAGAGGCGGTAACGTAACGGGGCGCTGCTGGCTCAGGCGGTGTGCAATTTTTAGCCGATCTACACTGTGCACCCAGGCAAAATTCTCTGCCAGATCACGGGTTTTATTAGATTGAATCGCGCCGATAAAATGCCATTCGATTTTTAAATCCGCTAAAGTGTTCATTTTTTGCAGGGCTTCCTGCAGGTAATTTTCGCCAAAACTGCTTTGCCCGGCGTTAAAGGCAGTGCGTATTTCTTCGGCGGATTTGGTTTTGCTCACCGCAAGTAATTGCACATCCTCAGGCTTGCGTTGATATTTTTCACAGTACTGAGAAATATTATGCTGGATTTGCGTTAGATTATTTGCAATATTGCTCATGTAAAATGCCGGTTAAGAAGACAGCTTTGATTGAAGCCTGTTAATTTATTGACTATAACTAGAATACAATTGCTGTTTGTCCTGTTAAGTTTACCCATGTAACTGATGCCGGACAAGCGAGTATAGACAAACAAAACTCAAATATTAGCGCCCAGATAGCGACGAATGTTGTGAGTTGTGAATTTCGCAGCTTAGTCGTTGCGTGATTTTTAAGAGGAGATTGAATGGATATTGCACAATTACTGGCGTTTGGTGTGAAAAACGGCGCTTCGGATTTACACCTGTCAGCCGCCCTGCCGCCAATGATACGGGTGGACGGGGATGTGCGACGCATTAATATCGACGCCATGCCCCACGAAGAAATTCATGCCATGGTGTACGACATCATGAATGATAAGCAACGCAAAACCTTTGAAGAATACTGGGAAGTGGATTTCTCATTTGAAATACCCGGTCTGGCACGTTTCCGTGTGAATGCGTTTAACCACAACCGGGGTGCCGGTGCGGTGTTTCGAACCATCCCTTCAAAAATTCTGACATTAGAAGAGCTGGGTGCGCCGAAAATATTTGAAGATATCGCCAATACACCGCGGGGCATCGTGCTAGTAACCGGTCCCACCGGTTCGGGTAAATCAACTACCCTTGCGGGGATGGTGAACCATGTTAATGAAAATGATTATGGCCATATTCTGACCATTGAAGACCCGATAGAATTCGTGCACGAAAGTAAAAAGTGTCTGATGAACCAGCGTGAAGTTCACCGTGATACCATGGGCTTTAGTGAAGCGCTGCGCTCCGCATTACGTGAAGATCCGGATGTTATTCTGGTGGGGGAAATGCGTGACCTTGAAACCATTCGCCTGGCATTGTCGGCGGCGGAAACGGGTCATCTGGTTTTCGGAACCCTGCACACCAGTTCCGCGGCAAAAACGGTCGACCGTATTGTGGATGTATTTCCGGCCGCTGAAAAAGATATGGTGCGGGCGATGTTATCAGAATCATTGCGCGCGGTAATTGCACAAACCCTGTTAAAGAAAATTGGTGGTGGACGGGTAGCGGCACATGAAATAATGATCGGCACACCGGCGATTCGAAACCTGATTCGTGAAAACAAAATTGCACAAATGTATTCTGCTATTCAAACAGGTCAGGGTATTGGTATGCAGACCCTGGATCAGAATTTGAAAGAGTTGGTGGAACGTGGTGTTATCACAAAAGAAGATGCAAGAACTAAAGCGGTTAATAAAGACGCAATTTAAATCTAAAAACGCATTTAATTCTACGTGTTTTAAATAGAAATAATAATACAAACTGGAGTTTGGAATGGATAGAGATAAGGCCATCCGATACATGCACGATTTATTGCGCATGTTAGTGCAGAAAGATGGATCTGATTTGTTTATTACCGTCGGTGCTGCACCCTCAATGAAAGTTGATGGAAAAATGACACCACTATCAAATCAGGCACTGTCACCAGCACACACCCAAACTTTGGTGCGTTCGATTATGAATGATAAACAGCTGGGAACTTTTGAGGCGGAGCAGGAAGTTAACTTTGCGATTAGTCTGCCCGGGGTTTCTCGCTATCGTGTTAACGCGTTTACCCAGCGAGGCTCTATGGGTATGGTGCTGCGGGTTATTAAAGCCGACATTCCCAGTTTTGAAGAATTAAGTTTGCCCACCGTGTTACAGGATATTGCCATGACTAAACGTGGTCTGGTTATTTTTGTAGGTGCAACCGGTTCGGGTAAATCCAGTTCTTTAGCGGCAATGATTGGTTACCGAAATGAGAATTCATTTGGACATATTATTACCATAGAAGACCCAATTGAATTTGTGCATCAACATAGAAATTGTATTGTGACCCAGCGCGAAGTGGGTGTAGATACGGAAAATTATGATGTCGCCTTAAAAAACACCTTACGGCAGGCGCCCGATGTTATTTTAATTGGTGAGGTGCGCGACCGGGAAACCATGGAATACGCGATTGCTTTCGCCGAAACTGGACACCTGTGTTTAACAACTTTGCATGCTAACAGCACCAACCAGGCGCTTGATCGTATTATTAACTTTTTCCCGGAAGAGCGCCGCCCCCAGTTACTGATGGACTTATCGCTTAACCTTAAATCATTAATTTCTCAGCGACTCATTCCGTTAAAAGGCGGTGAAGGTCGTGTGCCCGCGGTGGAAATCATGCTCAATACACCGTTAATGTCGGATCTGATATTTAAGGGTCATGTGCATGAAATGAAAGAGCTTATGGCCAAGTCAAATGAGTACGGCATGATCACATTCGATCAGGCGTTATTTGAATTATATGAGACGGGATATATTACCTATGAAGATGCGCTACGTAATGCTGACTCTATTAATGACCTGCGACTGCGTATAAAACTAAAAGGCAAGGATGCAAAAAATACCGACCTGATGCAGGAAGTATCCGGACTTAAAATGGAAGAAAGTGAAGAAGACAATAAACACATGTTACGTTAGTTAAAAATAACGTAGAAATATTTTATAAAAAGTTGAAGTAAATTGAATTTGCAGCCCTATTTAAAACTAATGGCCGAACGCGGTGGTTCAGATATTTTCTTTACCACCGGCGCACCGGTAAGTATGAACATTGAAGGGAAGATGCACCCTATTGGTAAAACATCACTAGAGCCGGGCATGACTAAAGAAATTGCCTACAGCGTAATGGATGAAAATCAGAAGATGGGCTTTGAGGCAACCATGGAAATGAACCTGGGGATGTCAATAAAAGATATCGGGCGATTTCGTATAAATATTTACACACAGCGCGGTGAAGTGTCGATGGTTATTCGATATATAAAATCGGATGTGCCATCGCTGGATAAATTAAATTTGCCGGGAAAATTAAAAGACCTTGTGTGCTTGCGCAAAGGACTGGTTTTAGTGGTGGGCGCAACCGGATCCGGTAAATCAACTACGCTGGCCTCAATGATTAATTATAGAAGTTTAAATATGCCGGGGCATATTTTAACCATTGAAGATCCCATTGAATATATGTTCGATCATCAAAAATCGATTGTGGGACAACGTGAAGTTGGGCTGGATACGCTGTCATATGAAAACGCATTAAGAGAAGCGATGCGAGAGGCCCCGGATGTTATTATGATTGGTGAGGTGCGTGACCGTGAAACCATGGAAGCGGCAATACAGTATGCGGATACCGGGCATGTATGTTTAACCACGCTGCACTCGGTCAATGCAAACCAGACCCTGGATCGTATTCTTAGTTTTTTTCCGCCGGATTCACGCAATCAGATTTTAATGGATTTATCACTTAATTTGCAGGCCATCGTTTCACAAAGGCTGGTTATCGGCCTGGATGGTAAACGTATTGCAGCGATTGAAATTTTAATTAACTCACCGTATATTTCTGAATTAATTCGCCGTGGCGATTTTCATGAAATAAAAGAGATTATGGAAAAAGGTGAAGCGGATGGCATGCAGACGTTTGACCAGTCTTTATATCAGTTATTTACCGATGGAAAAATTGATATTAAAACCGCATTGTCCTATGCCGATTCGCGCAGTAATCTGGAATGGAAAATTAACTTTGGCGGTGGCGTAAAAGCAATGAATAACGACAGAGCCGATGATACATTACAGTTTTCAGCCGATCCGGATGAATTGCCCGAAGTTAAGTAGAGAAGTAAAATAAAGAAGTGAAATAATTATAAATAAGGTTGATGTTTTTTTTAAATACTCTGCCCTGAAATATGACAGGGCAGAGATTTAAAGCAAATAATTATTTAGGTAATGAACCCAGCATGCTCTTTACCGCATAGCCGAGACGTTGTTTTGCCGTGTCGCCGGTATTTCCCTGAATATCAGCCTTTGCGCTGCTTGCCCAGATAACCACACCGGTTTGTGCATCAACCATTAAAATAATCAACGCACCTTTGGGTGCTGCTTCCAGTGTTTTAAAAGATTTCTCCGGGTTTTCCTTGTATTCGATATTGGCCATGTTAATGCCCAGTGCATATCCAATCATTACGTCAGGATTTTGTGAAGTTTCTGACATGCCTTTTGAACGTAACTGGTTGTCAATCAGTAATTTAATTTCTGCATTCGCATCAAAGCCCGGTGCGACCCATTGTCTTTCAGGATCATTCATAATGGATGCTGAGCCCATCCACATATAGGATTTATAACCTTTAAAATTGGCTTTAGGGTCCATGTCAGTTTCAAATTTAATATCACTGTTAGATGACGAGTTCATTGTTGAACAGGCGTTCAGTGCAAACAGTAAAGTCAGCGTCAAAGCGGTAATAATTTTTTTCATAATATTCCTTATTTAAGCGTTGAGTTAATTTAAAAAAATATGTGGTTAACGTTTAAAATCGAATGCGTAAGCCAGCATTGGCATCAAATTGTTTCATAAAACCGCTACCAATAATGACACATTCGTTGCAGAGACAAAATGCTTCACTGCTGCCCAGTGCTGCAAAATAGCCTCGTAGTCCCAGCCTCAGGCCGATGTTTTGGGTGAGTTTAAATACGCCGCCGCCACCTAAGTTCATCGCGAAACGGGATTTCGATGAAAGGCCTGAGACATCGGGGTCAAGGTGAATGGCTCCCAGGTGAATGGCTCCCAGGGTTGCACCAAAAAATTCATCAATTTATTCATTTGATTATCCTGAATTTATAAGTTTTTAATATTTAAATGTAGCATAAACCTGTAGGCCATTATGGGACCAGCCAAGCGTAGCACTGGATAATAGTCCGATCGTTTTTATATCCAGGTCAAAGTAATTGATAGAAAGTCCAGCCCCCCAGTTTTCATTAAAGTAATATTCTGTACCGAATTCTGCGCTGGCAATTCGACCATCTATATCATTGAATTGTACGCTCAAGTATCGTAATGCAACATTAGCTCGCCAATCGTCTGTAATTTGATAAACTGCAGAAGCGCCTATGAGTGGCATTGGTGCCTGAATTTTTTGCTCCGTAAAATAATCGGATTTGAAAGAGGGCTGGTCTTCATTTTCAGATTGAATTTCGCCTGCAGCCAGTATGCGAGTGTTGTTTGATAGCCAGTAAATACCCGCTGAAATGCCCATTTCTAATTGCTGTGATTTATGAAAACTGTAAATATAGCTAAAGTCTAAAATGTCGGTTTTTGTGTCGGCGGAAAATGTGGCACCGGCTTTTATTATTGTATTATTGATGGTTATATCTTTTGTGCTTCTTGCACGCGCAGATCTAATCAAAGGTGTGTAAGTCATTCGGATTCGATGTAAGTCCCCCACCCGATACCAGCCACTGATCCACAGTGTGCTAATTTTGCTGTCATATCCCAGATCATCTTCAAAGTCTACGGCGGCTCCGGTTGTCTGGTTATTTGAGTCAATAGAAAACTGGCTGTTGTATCGCTCAATATTAGTACCAATGGAAAGGTGGTATATCTCATTGATATCAGCGAGAGTGGGTACAGAAAAAAACAAACCGCTTACGAAAATAAGCAGGACTTTTGAAATTGTATTAATACCAATATTAAAACGCATAAGCCAGGCCAAGGTTAAAGCCGGTGTAGCTCATATCAAATACATTTTCAGCGGTGGTTTGTCCATCGAACAGGTCGAGTTGCCGAAGTGTTTTAAGCTCGAATTGAAATGATACTTTTTGTGTAAATGAATGTGCCCAGCCAAGCGCAAAAAAATAGCCATTGCCATCGGTAGTTTCAGTGCTGCTGCCGGTGATTAAGCCAGGTGCAAAATATTCCTCCACCTTCAACTTCGTTTTGTATAAAAGAAAACCTGCATGACCATAAACTTTGTTGCGCTTTGAAAATAGATGTTCAGGTCGAAGCCCAAGCGTGAAACCGTGAGTCTCGATGCTCGCCTGATATGTGCCGACGATGTCACGCCTTGTGTTGTCAGTGATTTCTTCACTGGCAAAAAAACCGCTGGTGACAGCAAGCCAGGGAAGAGAATAATAGTTATAATTTACAACGAGAATTTTACCCGTGTGAAAATCATCTGATCCACCCGCATCGGGGATGGTGTAAAAAACATTGGCACCAATCAGCATATTGTCTGCCTGTGGAGCATTTGAAAATGCAAAACAGATAAGTGCAAGAATTAATTTATAAGTTCGGTTCATTAAATGATAGTGTCTTGTTTATAGTGTCTTATTTAATTAGGATCGTAATTCAACGTTACATCTGCGCTGCGGCTGCCAAAAATTCTGCCGTTAGTCTCTATGGAATCAAAAGTGCTATCTCTCTGGCGAAAGAGGAACAGTTGAATTTCACAGGCGCTGTTAATCGGGTTAACTAAAGAGACGCTATTGAAGAAATCCTCGGCGCTGCCTTCTTCTTTTATCAGGGTGAGTAGTTCCTGTAAAGCTGCACGTGATTGCCCCAGTAAAAATTCAAAGGGGGGCTGCGTTGTGTCATTAATATCATAAATAAACTGTTGCAGGCTGATATTCTCGGAGCCGTCGTCAGTATCATCAATCAATGTCGCTTCGGTGCCGTAAGTATAGGTGTTGGTGTCGTCAGTGCAGCTGACCGCCGAGCGAACTTTCATAATATCGCCCGCTGATTCGGGCGACCAGCTAAGCATAAAACTGTCATTGCTATTAATGAAACTGTTGCTGTCAGTTTGCAGATTCAGGGGTTGAGGTGGCAATAATATTGAAGCGGACGCACCTACAAACTCTCCCGGACCCGGGTCAATGTTTAGCAAGTCTACGGGATACCAACGATCTTGTCGGGCCTCTAATGGCGCATGCACCATGAGAAAATCAATCTGATTAAAATTAGCCGGATTTGGCAGGCTGGCGGCATAGCTGCCATTATATACACCGTCTTTAAGTAGCAATATGCTGTCTTCGCGGGTGCTGGCCTGTACAACATCGCCGCCAACTAAAGAGACAGGGATGGCGTTGTCGAAAATCGCGATGGCCACTTGCACACTGGCAATAGCCGTGTGCTGGTTTGCACCCACAACGACAAAGCGACCTTGCGGGGGAATGTCGGGCAAATTGTTATCAATTTCTATATCACATGCACTTAATGAAAACATGCTGAATAAAATAGCCGGTAAAGATGAAAAGTAACGGGTAAACATAATTTAAATTTAATCAAATTTTCAATCGCTTATTATTGCAAGCGATTGAAGTAGCCCCTTTGTGAATTGATCTTCGGAGTTAATATACCAGATTAATCAGGTTGAAACCTGAGCATTGGCTAAAGGTATTAAAAAATGAAAAAGCGTCAGGAAAAGTACCAGTAGGTCACAATAATGGCGGCAACAAAACCCGCAAAATCAGCCATCAACCCTGCCTGAACCGCATAAGCCGTGTTTTTAATTTTCACCGCGCCGAAATAAACCGCCAGCACATAAAGCGTCGTTTCCGTGGAGCCAAACATAACCGCCGCTATTTTCACAATAATCGAGTCTTCACCGTGGGTGTTAATGAGTTCGGCTAGCACGCCAACCGAACCGCTACCGGTGAGTGGGCGAATGATGCCCATGGGGATAACTTCGGCGGGAAAGCCCAGAAAGTCAGCTAGTGGGGTGAGCAGGGTTAACATTAATTCGAGTGCGCCGCTGGCTCGAAATATGGCGATGGCAAATAACATGGCCACCAGATACGGAATTATATTGACCGCAATACTGAAGCCGTCTTTTGCGCCGTCAACAAACTCTTCATAAACCGCAATGCCTTTTAGGAGGCCGTAGCCGACGATAAATAAAATCAACAGGGGAATTATTAAAGCGCTAAGTTGTTGCATGATTATGCCTGCCGCCGATTATCTTTATTCCGGCGGGCATAAAATTTTGCCACGCTGACGGCTACAATAGTAGAACAGCTGGTTGCTAGAATAATGGGCACCATTAATTGCGAAATTTGTGTACCCATCAATGCAATTAAAGTTACCGGTGGTAGCAATTGTACGCTGGAGGTATTGAGTGCCAGAAACATGCACATTTCATCGCTTGCCGTGTTTTTATTGGTGTTTAAGGACTGCAGCTGCTGCATGGCTTTTATGCCCAGCGGGGTGGCGGCATTGCCCAGCCCGAGAATATTGGCGGCCATGTTCATGCTGATGCTGGCAAATGCGGGGTGGTCTTTGGGGATGCCGGGAAACAGCCAGTGCAATAATGGTTGCACCCGTTTTACCATGGGCTTAATCAGGCCACTTTTTTCTGCAAGCTGCATCAGGCCCAGCCAGAGTGCCATAATACCGATCAGGCCAATGGCAAGTTTTACGGCAAATTTAGCCATCTCGAAAGCGGCCAGGGTGACTGCACGAAGTTTGCGCCAGTGTAACGCGGGTAGCAAAATACTGAGCTGATTTAAGCTGATAGAAACGACTTTTGCAGAGAGCTTATTTTCATTTCCATTGAGTGTGGCGAGCTCACGTAAAAATGCCGGACTTTGTTCATCTAGTTGAATAAAAATGTGTTTGTTGTCTTTAAGGGTTGCATTCAATTGGGTTTGGTTTAATGTCAGTATGATGTGACTGGATGTGGGTGAATCGGCTACAGATAGATCGGGAAAGTGGTTGTATTGTCGGGGGATATCGTTTTTATGGGTGTTGAAAATTTCATCGCTGATATCCTGTCCCAGTGCGAACAGTATGCCAATAAGAATTAAACCGCCCCAGATTTTATTTAACATAAAAAGAATTTAACATACCAAAGATAAGAAGGTAATTAAAAAATATGTACAAATGGCTTAGGATATTAACCGGCATACTATCAGGGATGTTACTGGCAAATGCATCATGGGCAGATCGGGAGCGCGACTGGTCGAAAGTGATCAACAATGCAACCAATTCTATCGTAACCATTCGAGTGGATGCAGTCAGGTCCTTTGATACTGCGCGTAACACCTCATCCCAGGCCACCGGATTTGTGGTGGATGCAAAGCGTGGCATCATTTTAACTAATCGACATGTGGTGCAATCCGGTCCGGTTACCGCGGTCGCCTTATTTTCAAATCGTGAAGAAATAGAATTAAAACCGATTTACCGTGACCCGGTACATGACTTTGGTTTCTTTAAATACAATCCCGCAGAACTTAAATTTATCAAGCCTAAAAGTTTGCCCTTAAAACCCAGAGAGGCCATTGTTGGCAGGGAAATAAGAGTGGTCGGAAATGACGCGGGTGAGCAGCTTTCAATACTCGCCGGTACGCTGGCGAGAATTGACCGCCAGGCCCCCTATTATGGGCGTGGCCGTTACAATGATTTTAATACGTTTTATTATCAGTCTGCATCGGGGGTATCCGGGGGGTCATCCGGTTCACCGGTGCTGGATATTCACGGTAATGTTATTGCATTAAATGCCGGCGGTTCAGTAAAAGCATCATCAAGTTTTTTTCTACCATTACAACGCATGAAGCGTGCACTGAGACTCATTCAAAAAAACCAGCCGGTGAGTCGCGGCACATTACAAACTACATTCGATTATAAGCCCTATGATGAAGTGCGTCGTTTGGGTTTGCGCCCCAAACTTGAAGCCAGTTTAAGAAAAGTTAATCACGGTGTGGGCTTGTTGGTTGTCAGGCGAAGTTTGCCGGGCACTCAGGCGCATGATTTACTCAAGCCCGGAGATGTTTTGATTAAGGGCAGTAAATTAAATGAAAAATTAAAATGGTTAAGGCGTTTTGACGAGCTGGAAAAATTAATTGATGAAAGTGTCAATCAACAAATAAAATTACTGGTCGAGCGTGCTGGGCATGGGGTTGAAATAAACATTAAAGTTGATGACTTGCATGCACTGACACCGGATAAATATTTAACCTTTGGCCAGGCTATTGTGCACAATTTATCGTACCAGCAGGCGCGTCATTTAAATCGTCCGGTTGATGGCGTGTATGTGGCGCAGGCCGGATATATTTTCACGGCAGCGGGGGTACCCCGGGGTGCTGTTATTCTGGCAATAGATAATAAGCCGGTGAAAAATATTGATGATGTAGAGATGATTTTAAATGGGCTGGCGGATCGTCAGCAGGCGGCAATACAATATATTACCTTTAGCGAAACACAACGCACGCAGTTGTCAATTATGCGCATGGACAGGCGCTGGTTTGCATTGAAAAAATGTTATCGCGATGATGAGTTGGGTATCTGGCCCTGTGACAGGCTGGCGGAAAATAATGCCAGGGAAAAAATTGATAAAGCTGAAGTTAAATTTATAAAATATAAAGATAAACGTGCCAACCGTTTGTCATCGTCCATTGTTTCGGTGCAGTTTGATATTCCCTATCATGTAAATGGCATTGAAGAATCTAACTATGCCGGTGCCGGTATCATTATCAACAAACGGGACGGCCTGGTACTGGTTGATAGAAATACCGTGCCCATGAGTTTAGGCGATGTAAGAGTGATATTTGCAGGCGCTTTAGACGTGCCGGGTGAAGTGGTATTTATTCATCCATTGCATAATATGGCTATTGTAAAATATGACCCTTCATTGCTGGGTGATACCGAAGTTAATGAAATTGAATTTAGAAAAAAAGAACTGGCAGCGGGTGATAAAGTCTGGCTGGTTGCGTTAAAGAATGGACAGGAACTTTTAATCGAAGAAACCAAAATTTCAACAGTTGAATCGCTGGATTTTACTATTCCAAAAATCCCAACCTTTAGGGAATCCAATCTGGATGTGGTGAGTTTGCATAACCCATCCGCCAGTAGAGGTGGCGTATTAAGCGATGAAGAAGGGCGAGTACTGGCCGTCTGGTCAAGTTTCGCCTATGACAGCGGCGAAAGTTTAAAACAGTTTGAGTGGGGCGTGCCCGCCAGCCTTGTTATGGATTTAATAGAGCAGTGGGATTGCTGTAAAAAATTCAGCATACGCTCGTTGGAAGTTGAGCTGGCAGCGTTGTCATTAGCGCAAACCAGAAAACTGGGGTTATCGGATCACTGGATAAACTTATTTCAAACAGCGGATGCTAAGCGCCAGGTACTGGCGGTATCCAGGAGAGTGGCTGGTTCGGATGCGCAAAAATTATTGCAGGAAGGCGATTTAATTCTCGCTATTGATGGCGATATTGTGCGTAATTTTTATGACGTAGAAAAAGCCACTCAAAAAGAACAGGTAAAATTAACCATTAACCGTCTGGGAAAAGAGCTTGAAATTAATGTTAAAACTAAATTAATGGATGGCAGTGGCATCAAAAATGTTATGCAGTGGGCCGGGGCATTAATTCAATCGCCGCATCGGGAGCTTTCATTGCAGCGCGGTATAAAACCTGAGGGCGTTTACGTAAGTTATGTGTTTCATGGCAGTCCGGCGAACAGAAGCAATTTAAGTGCGCTATTACGCATTGTGGAATTTAATGGTGAGACGGTTGAAAGTCTTGAACAGTTCATACAGTTAACCAGAAAATATAAAGACGATAAGTTTATACAGCTTAAGGTGTTAGATCTTATCAATCGTGAATCTGTTGTTAGTTTAAGGCAAAATTCATATTACTGGCCGGGCAGGGAAATTGTGCGTAATGATGGTGAATGGAATAGTTATAATGCAGTAAGTGAAAAATAACTGAATATTTACATCAGTTGCAATAAGGGGTGGGGGAGAAATGCAAAGGAATATTTCTGAAAATGATGAAGGCATTCTGGAGGCACTTGTCGTACGCCTTGAAAAACAACGTTTGCCCCGTATGCTGGAGTTGCAGCAATGTGTGGATGCGGGGAAAATGTTAAATGATTTTGATTTGGGGTACTTAAAAAATTCAATCGACGAAACGTCTAAAATTTTACCGTTGATAGACCGTCACCCTGAATACCAGTCGCTTGAAATGAAATTAATCAGTCTGTATAAAAAAGTTTCTGAAAAAGCGCTGCAACTGGAACAGAAATCATAGCGGCACCAACGGGTAAATTCTTAGCTTACAAACCAAATACGCCTGGCAGGTAAAAGATAATAAAAGCAGTGATTAAAAGACTGCCTACAATATTTAACCAGATTCCTGCCCTCGCCATTTGTGGAATGGTAATTTGTCGGCTGCTAAACACAATGGCATTGGGTGGCGTGGCAACCGGTAACATAAATGCAAATGAAGCTGATAAGGCAACCGCGACCATTAAATTCAACGGGTGAATATGCAGGGCTACAGCGAACGCGCCAATCACCGGTAATAATAAAGATGCGGTTGCGGTATTGGAGGTGATTTCGGTTAGAAAAACAACCAGTAGTACAATCGTAAGTACCAACACAATTAAATTCATTCCCTCTAAATTGACAAGCTGATTGGCGATCCATTCAGTTAAACCACTGCTGGCAAAACCATTGGCCAGTGCGAAACCGCCACCAAATAAAATCATAATATCCCAGGGAATGGTTTTGGCAGTGTTCCAGTCGAGTAAAAATTCACCTTTTTTAAAGTCCGCGGGAATCATAAATAAAAGCACAGCACCGGCCATGGCGATGCTTGAGTCGGTCACTAATTTTAGTGCGGGTATTTCAAATAAGCCTCTAATTAGCCAGCCAGCGGAGACCAGAATAAAAATAGATAAAACTTTTTTTTCAGCGGATGACATTGGGCCGAGTTTATTCAACTGTTTACGAATGCTGTGTTTTCCACCGGGGAGTTCATCGAACTCCGCATGAAATGCAATGCGGGTTAAATAAAGCCAACAGATAATTAACATGCATATGGATAATGGCGTAGCAAAAATCATCCACTGCGTAAAACCGATGGTGTAATTAAAATTGGCCTCTATAACCCCGGCTAAAATAGCATTGGGGGGTGTGCCAATCAGTGTCGCTATGCCACCGATGGAGGCGGAGTAGGCAATGCCGAGCATGAGTGCGGATGAAAAATCGGATTTATTTTTAAGGTTTGGGTTATCTTTTCTCGCCTGTTTAATGACGGCAAGGCCAATGGTCAGCATCATCATTGCGGTTGCGGTGTTACTAATCCAGGCAGATAAAAATGCGGTGGCTAACATAAAACCGAGAATAATCTGATTGGCAGAAACACCGACTAAAAGAATGGTGCGCAATGCAATGCGTTTATGCAGTTGCCATTTTTCTATGGTGACTGCAATTAAAAAACCGCCCATAAATAAAAAAATTAAATGGTTGCCATAGGACAGGGTGACCTTGGCGGTTGGCATAATGCCAAGCAATGGGAAAAGTACAATCGGCATGAGTGCCGTTGCGGGAATGGGAATCGCTTCGCTCATCCAGTAGCTTGCCATTAAAACCGCAACCGCAGCCACCTGCATACTGCCCGGCGGCATATCTGCGGGCTGTTCTATTAGAAGTAAAATAAAAAACAGCAGTGGCCCCAGCAACAGGCCAGTTATTTGTCGTTGACTATAAGTGACAGAATTAGCGGGCAATGTGTGGGCTCTGTTGTATGTTATATATTATTCGGCAGAATAAATGCTGCGGCCTTCGAGTAAGGTTTTGATGACTTTACCGCGAAAATGCCAGCCGGAAAACGCGGTGTTCTTACCGTGGCTTAGCATTTCATCCGCGCTAAAAACCCATTCTTTCTCGGGATCAATTAAGCATAAATTTGCCGCCTGACCGATGCCAAGGTGTCCGGTGTCTAAGCCTAAAATACTGGCCGGGTTACAGGTGATGCTGGCAATTGCGGTGCTAAGATCCAGGACATTATTTTCAACCAGTTTTAAGGTTAAAGGTAATAATGTTTCGAGACTGGACATGCCGGGTTCGGTGGCCGGAAAGGGCGCGAGTTTGGCATCAATTTCATGGGGATGATGATCGGAGCAAATGGTACTGATAATACCCTGCGCTACACCCTGGCGTAAGGCTTCCATGTCTCTTTGTGTGCGCAGCGGCGGAATAACGTGGTACTGACTATTGAAACTACTGATATCCATTTCTGTTAAATGTAACTGGTGTGCGGCAACATCCGCGCTGACTTTTAAACCGCAGGCTTTAGCATCATTAATTAATTCAATGCTACGTGCGCATGAAAGCCGGCCAAAGTGAACACGAATATCCGTGTCTCGAATCAGTTCTAAAATTTGTGCGATGGGTGCGGTTTCTGCTGCATAGGGTATTGCATTTAAACCGAGGCGGCTGGCAATAGCGCCTTCATGTGCGCAACCTCCTTCGCTTAAGTATTTATCATGTGGCTCAATAAAAACCGTAATGTTATGGGTGGAAGCATATTCAAATGCGCGGCGTAAAATCAACGGATTACTAATGGCATTACGCGCATTACTGACGCCCACACAACCGGCTTCTTTTAAGCTGGCCATTTCACTTAAGTGCTCGCCTTTTAATTTTGCGGTGAGAGCGCCGAGGGTAAATACGTGACTTTTTTTTGCGAGTTTGGCCTTGCGTAAAATTAATTCTACTACGGCGGGTTCATCGATAACGGGATCGGTATCCGGTGGTATGCATAAAGTGGTGATACCGGCACTGGCCGCGGCGTGGGTTTCAGTTTCGATATCCGCTTTTTGTTCCAGGCCGGGTTCGCGTAAGCGTGCACTCAGATCAACGATGCCGGGAATCAGCCAGAGTTTATCGGCCTCAATGGTTTGTTGTGCACTGAAGTTTTCCGGTGCTTTGCCAATGCCGGCAATTTTTCGACTGGAAATATATAAATCGGTTATTTCATCGAGCTGATTTTTGGGGTCTATCACCCGTGCATTTTTAATCAGGATGTTTTTCATTATTTAGTCGCCTGATGGTTAGCGGTTTCATTGTTGCCCACATTACCTCCAAGCGTCATTGACATCACCGCCATGCGCACCGCTATGCCGTAGGTAACCTGATCTAAAATAACAGAACGATCTCCGTCCGCAACACTGGATTCAATTTCTACGCCGCGATTAATCGGTCCGGGATGCATTACAATTGCATCGGGTTTGGCCAGTGCAAGGCGTTCTTCAGTTAAACCGTAAAGTTGAAAATATTCCTGCTCACTGGGCAATAATGCGCCCTGCATACGTTCTTTTTGCAAGCGCAACGTTATGACTACATCCGCATCTTTTATGCCGTCTGCTAAATTGTGAAAAACATTAACCCCCATGGATTCAATGTCTTTTGGAATTAAGGTTTTCGGGCCAACAACTCTCACTTCACCGGTATTTAACGTGTTTAATGCGTGTATCTGTGAGCGTGCAACCCGGGAGTGCAAAATGTCACCGACAATAGCGACGCGTAATTTTCCAAAATCAGCGCCTTTGTTGCGGCGAATGGTAAACATATCGAGCATGGCCTGGGTCGGGTGCGCGTGGCGGCCATCCCCCGCATTTAAAACCCGAATGTGGGGCGCAACATGATTGGCAATAAAATGCGCGGTACCGGAGTCTGCATGGCGCACTACAAACATATCGGTTTGCATAGCTTCCAGATTTCGTAATGTGTCGAGTAGTGTTTCGCCTTTGCTGGTGGCGGAGACACTGATGTTCATATTTAAAACATCAGCGGATAATCTTTTAGCGGCAAGTTCAAATGTGGTGCGGGTTCTTGTGCTGGCTTCAAAAAATAAATTTACGATCGTCTTGCCGCGCAGTAGGGGAACTTTTTTTACGGATTCGTTTACGCCTGCAAAACTTTCGGCGGTGTCAAGTATCTGATTTAAAATATTTGTACCTAAACCTTCTATGGTTAAGAAGTGTTTTAAATGACCGTTGTCATCGAGCTGGATATTCCATAAATCTTTGCCGATAATGTCGTCGGTGCGGCGAGTGGGTTTATTGACCATTTACACTGGCTCCTGAGGATTAAATACATGTTGTCCGCAAAGGTGCGCAAATAAACGCAAATAAAAAAAATATTTCTGGATGAGTAATAAATGGGTTAACTGAAAAAAAAGTTTAATCGTTTCGGATGTATACATGTGTTTTTTTTCGCGTTCATTTGCGTTGACGTGCATGGATGCACTAATGTCGCGGCTATATGGATATATTTGAGCGTTCATTTGCGGACCTAAATGCATTTAGTTTTTTATAATATCCCATGAGAGTGGTTCGGGGCCCGTGAGTTTTACCTGTTCGTTATTTGCCAGTTCTAAAACTTGTCCAACCACATCCGCCTGTATCGGAATTTCTCTGCCGGATCGTTCAATTAAACACGCTAGCGTAATTGAAGCGGGTCGGCCATAGTCAAAAATTTCATTCATGGCGGCTCGAATGGTGCGCCCGGTTTGTAAAACATCATCGACTAAAATAATGTGTCGGTCTTCAACCTGTGGAGGCAGGCTTGAGCGTTTTACCTGTGGGTTCATGCCGATGCGGGAAAAATCATCGCGGTAAAAACTGATATCGAGCGTCGATAAATCATCTTTAATTTTGAGGCGCTTATGCAGTTTTTCGGCAAGCCAGGCACCGCCGGTGTGAATGCCCACCATCAACGGATTATCAATTGCGCGGTGCTCTAATAAGTTTTCGAGATCGGTCGCCAGTTTTTCCAGAAGCTTGTCCGGTTCGGCAGCGTGGGTCATGTGTTTTGCTCCAGCCAGCTTTGTACAATGATTGCGGCGGCTAGTTTATCAATGTCCGGTTTATTGTGCTGCTTTTTTTTGCCGGCGGCTTTATTGTGTAAAAACTGTTCAGCCTCAAATGAGCTGAGTGCTTCATTGTGGGTGTAGATCGGCAGGTGAAAACGACCTTCGAGCTGGCGTGAAAACTTTTCTGCACGTTCGGTCATTTCGCTTTTGCTGCCATCGAGATAAAATGGCAGACCGACGATTAAGGCATCCGGTCGCCATTCAGCAATTAACTTTTCAATGGCATCCCAGTCCGGTTTGGTGTTTTTAGAATTGAGTGTGGTAACAGGACTGGCGCTACAGGTAACGGTTTGGCCGGCGGCAACACCGATGCGTTTTTCGCCGAAGTCAAAGCCCAGTACCTGCTGTATGTTCATGCGTGTCCTGTTTGATTGCTGAGTAATTGCAAATCAATGCCGAGTAACATTGCTGCCGCTGTCCAGCGTTTTTCGATGGGGGTATTGAAAATAATATCTTCGGTGGCGGGGCAGCTTAACCAGGTGTTCTCTGACATTTCGTACTCCAGTTGTCCCGGCCCCCAACCAGCATAGCCGAGCGCAATCAGCGCGTTCTGCGGGCCTGCATTATTTGCAATGGCCTGCATAATATCCTGCGATGTGGTGACTGCTATATTGTCAGTGACCTTTAAACTCGATTCCCATTCCCCCAGCGGACGGTGCAAAATAAATCCTCGGTCTATCTGCACCGGCCCTCCACTGAGCACAATCTGATCGTTTATTTCGGTGTTTGCCGGGGTTAGTTGTAGCTGTGAAAGTATTTCCGCAAAGTTAATTTCCGATGGTCGATTGATGGTGATCCCGAGTGCGCCATTTTCATCATGCTCACAAATATAGGTTACCGACTGTGAGAAGTTACCATCCTCAAGACTGGGCATGGCAATTAAAAAATGGTTGGTTAAATTCGTTTCCTCAGTCATGGGGTGCATCCTACAGTCATTAATAACTTTTTAGCCGGTTATTGCTTTGAAATTCCCAGCTGCGGGTGATGTGAATGACATCCGCCTGCTTTAATAATTTTGCTGGAAAAGGCTTAAAGGGTGACGACATTTTTACGATACGCTTTGCCGCATCATCTAAAATCTGGTGGCCTGATGAACGACGCAGGTTAATGTCTTTTAAAGTGCCGTCGGAATTAATCACCACGTCGAGAATAAGTGTACCACTGAGCTTTTCGCGAATGGCTGCATCCGGGTAGTCGGCATTGCCGAGGCGTTCAATTTCATCAATCCAGCTACGCATATAACTGGCAGCAATATATTCCCGGGTGCGTGAGTTTAAAAATTTCTCTTTGGGTTTTTTGGCAAATTCCTGCAGGGTCAAGCTGAGTTCTTCTGCCATGCGTGCGGCGCGCTGATTTTTTTGTTTGGGTTTTAGAATTTGTTCGAGTAATTCTTTGCTACTGAGTTTTTTCTGGGATTTAACTTTAAAGTCAGCATTTTTCTGAGTGACAAAGGCTTTTTTTGCGTCCTGTTTTTTAACCGGTGTCTGTTGCTGTGCTGCCTGAAACTGAGCCATGCCCGGTTGTTTCGATAAAGTGGGCGCAGAAAATAAATCCGTGCGACGCAGTTTCTGTTCGCTGTTGCCACCACCGTCCTGGGTGGTTTGGGCCAGGTAGTCAGCTTCTTCCGGGGTTTCAGAATTGGAGGTGTTAACTAAAATAACATCTAATGACGGGGGGATTTTCTGTTTCGCAGACGGCTCAGAGACAAAGGTAATACCTAAAATTACAATGCCATGAAATAACAGGGCAAAGAAAATAGTCATGCCAAGGCGGTCGCTTGAAGTGACCTGAGGTGTAACGGCTGGTCGTCTCGTCATAGCTTTATTATAAAGGGGCTGTGGTTAATAGTGTAGTCTCAATTTGCGGATTAAACGTTAAACGTTTTTTAATCGCGGGGCTAACGTGAACAATGCCCCGGTCATCAATCAACATGACCTGCTTTAACTGTAATTTTTTTGCCACGTCCAGCCACTGTTCTGGCCCCGCAACAAACAGTGCGGTGGCAGCGGCATCAGCATAACCGGAATCCGTATGTATCACTGTGACCGATTGCACGCCCTGTGCGGGGTAACCGGTACGTGGGTCAAGAATGTGGTGATAGCGTTTGCCTTCATAGATATAAAAGCGTTCGTAATCCCCGGAGGTAAAAATGCTTTCTTCGCTGCGGGTTTCTATTTTGGCCAGCCAGGTATCCTGTCGCGGATGTTGAATTGCAATAAACCAGGGTCGGTTACCGTGTGAACCGATGGCTTTTAAGTCACCACCGGTATTAATAATGGCATTCTTAATAGCCATATTTTTCAGCATCTGCATTTCAATATCAATGGCATAGCCTTTTGCAAAAGCGCCAAAGTTAAGGGAAACATGGCTATTATCGGTGCGCAGTTTGACGCCATTGATTTCGATGTCATCAAGCGTGGGGTTATTTTTTACCAGTGCGGCAATGGCATTTTTATCCGGGGGGCGAATATTGGGATCGTCGGCTTTATGAATTTGCCAGAGATTAATCAGCTCACCAATGGCCGGATTAAACAGCTGACTGGTTTTGTTAGAGATAGATGCGGATTTTTTAATCAGGTCCAGTATACCCGGGCCGGCTGAAAATGCCTTGCCGGTTTTCAGTAGTCCATTAGTGCGGGTAAGGGACCCAGCGACCCAGGGTGACCATGCGGTGTGCATTAGGCTGAAGTCTTCGTCGAGTTTGTGAAAAGCCGCTTGCGCCTGTGCTTCAGTTACGTCGTAAAGTGTAATGTCAATTAAGGTGCCAAAATTCAGGCTACTGTGATGATAGGTCTGCGGTGGTGCTTCACAGGCAAGCAGGCTTAATGTTATTAATAAAAAGAAGATTTTTAGCATGTTACCGGCTGGTTTTTATCGCTTCAATGCAATCCATTAACTGCCCGCCAATATCCAGATTAAATGCAGCATCAATTTCCCGAATACAGGTTGGACTGGTGACATTAATTTCAGTTAAATAATCCCCAATCACATCAAGTCCGGCAAATAAAATGCCCATGTTTTTCAGCGTGGGGCCAACCTGATCGGCAATCCACTGTTCCCGTTCGGTAATCGGCATGGCTTTGCCTGTGCCGCCGGCCGCAATATTGCCGCGGGTTTCACCCTTTGCGGGAATGCGCGCCAGAGTGTAGGGAACAGCCTTACCATTAACCATTAAAATGCGCTTATCGCCCTTGTCAATTTGCGGGATAAATTTTTGCGCCATGATGGTGTGCTGGTCAATATTAACCATGGTTTCAAGTATGACCGAGAGGTTGGCATCCTTCGGGCTCACCCGAAAAATAGACTGCCCCCCCATACCATCCAGGGGCTTTAAAATGACGTCTTTAAACTGTTCAACGAAGCCGCGTAATTTTTGCGGGTTACGGCTCACCAGTACATCGGTGCAACACTGGGGAAAGTGAGTGGCAAAGAGTTTTTCATTGGCGTCACGTAAACTGGCGGGTTTGTTTACAATCAGGCTGCCCTGTTTTTCCGCCATTTCGAGCAGGTAAGTGGTGTAGATGTATTCCATATCAAACGGCGGGTCGATGCGCATTAAAATCACATCCAGCTCGGCGGCGTCGATTGTCGTCATGTCACCGGCTTCAAACCACCGTTGATTGTTATCGAATACCTGAATGGGCTTATAATCCGCTTTAACTGTGCTATCTTTAAGATACAGACCGTTTTGCTGGATGTAATGCAGGTGCCAGCCTTTTTTTTGCGCGGCCAACATCATCGCAAGGCTGCTGTCTTTGTAGGGTTTAATGGATTCGATGGGATCCATTACGATTCCAATGTTGATTGACATCCTGGCAATGACCTCTTTATGATTTATAAGTCTTAATAAATTGATAGTACACTAAAATAGCAATAAAGGCTTAGTAATCATGGTGTTAGTTTCAATTCTTTAGGCCTTTAGGTAAGATTTTAGCGTAACTAGTTTATTTGGGGGATATTTTTTATTTGCGAAAGTGAATAACATAAGCTATCTTCACAAATAATTGAATGTACTAAATACACCTGAAAATGATTTCAGGCTGACCTTTTTTGACAATAACGGGACCGCTATGGCAGAAGATTCCGCAGGAATTAGTAACCTGAAAGTAATGGTGATTGACGATAGTAAAACGATTCGTCGCACCGCAGAAAATTTACTAAAAAAAGAAGGTTGTGACGTGGTGACTGCTGTCGATGGTTTTGAAGCTTTATCGAAGATTGCCGAACACAAACCCGATATTATCTTTGTTGATATTATGATGCCACGTCTTGATGGATATCAGACCTGTGCCCTGATTAAGCACAATCGAATGTTTAAATCCACGCCGGTAATTATGCTGTCCAGTAAAGACAGTATTTTTGATCGCGCCCGTGGGCGAATTGTCGGCTCAGAACAGTATTTAACCAAGCCTTTTACCAAAGATGACTTGCTTGGTGCAATAAAAGAACATGCAGCAAATTAAGTCATCTACATGATGACGCTGCAAAATATATTAAGAGGTTGTAAAAAATTTAATGGCAAATATTCTAATTGTTGATGATTCACCAACTGAGGTGCACGTATTTAAGACCATGCTGGAAAAAAATGGTCACACGGTGCATGTATCTGAAACCGGTGAAGCAGGCATTGAAAAAGCCAAGGAAATACTACCTGATCTGGTGTTAATGGATATAGTGATGCCGGGAATTAATGGTTTTCAGGCAACACGGCAGCTGGCGACTATTGAAGAAACATCAAATATTCCGGTGATTATCGTGACGACCAAAGATCAGGAAACTGACAAGGTGTGGGGTATTCGCCAGGGTGCAAAAGATTACATCGTTAAACCGGTTAAAGAAAATGATTTAATGACCCGGGTTAACTCGGCGCTTGCGTCAAAATAGGGTAGTTTTAATTATGCATGAGGCTTTTCACCGGCTAAAAGAAATAGAGCAGAAGAGCCTTGAAAGTGCGAAGGATATGCCATCTGTTGATGGCGCAACGGATGACTGGACGGGCATTGGTTTTAAGGTGGCTGGTGTAAATATGCTTTCCAGTATGGGTGAGGTGGCAGAGATTTTAGATGTGCCATCTTATAGCCGAGTTCCTGGGGTGCAGCCATGGCTCACCGGAATTGCCAATGTTCGTGGCGGACTATTGCCGCTGATAGATTTAAAGCGATTTGTTACGGGCCTGCCGAATCATAATATGAACACGGCGCGGGTTATGGTGGTAAACCATAAAGGCCTGCATACCGGCTTGATTGTTGAAGAAGTGCAGGGCATGCGCCACTTTTCTTTAAATGACCAGGCTTTTGAATTGCCCGACGTAAATAATTACCTGAAACCCTATATAAGACAGGCGTTTCAAAAAGATGATGGTTTTTGGCCCGTGTTCAGTATGCACGCGCTAGTAGAAGATGAGCGTTTCTTACACGCATCGTTGTAAGAAATTAAGAAAATATATAAGTCAGAATGTTAGTTTTTTATTTTGATAGTCGCTGGGAGAGTAAAAGAAGATGAGTGCAGCAAAACGAAACCCGTTTGCTATTGGTATAATTAGTAAACCCATTTTAATATTGGGTGTGCTCCTGCTGCTTTCTATCATTGCGATGGCGGGAAGTCTATTTTACGCGGCAACTCAGCAAGGATATCAACAGCAATATTTAGAAATTGTTTCTGAACAGAAACTTCTCTCTCAACGCCTGGCGACTTTATCGTTAGAGGCGGGTGCAGGTAAAGAAACGGCCTTTACAAATTTAGAGCAATTGCGTAATCGTTACGATGAAACCCTGAATATTTTTCAAACTGGTAACCCACAAACCGGTTTACCCGCACTCCCAAAAGCTTCAATACCTCAGTTCCAGGTGTTAAAACAGGTGTGGCAGGGTGACGATGAGGGTAGAAGCATCGATACCTATCGCGGTAATATCAGTAATATCCTCGATGGTAAGTTAGCGATTTCCGAAGTGGGTGAGTTCGTACTGGTTATTCAGGAATTTATTCCCCAGTTACTCTCATTCTCAGAAGAGGTGGTTGATCTTCTGGTAGAACGTAATGCGACACCACACCAGGTGTTTATGGCCTCACGTCAGTTGATGCTTACCCAGCGGATAGAAAACAATATGAACCGGGTATTAACCGGTGGTGAAGGCGCAGCCGCTGCGGCTGACCGGTTTGGTCGAGATGCGGCGCGTTTTGGCGCAATACTGGAAGCCATGCTGAAAGGTTCCAAGGCCTTACGTATTAAAAAGATTAATGATGAAGTGGTGCGTATTAAGCTACGTGAAGTTGCCATGTTATTCAGCTCGGTTTCAGATCACGTTGAAGCGATTCTGGAATTATCCCCTGACTTATTCGATGTTAAAAACTCAGCCGATGAAATTGAAGCCCTGGGTGTTTTACTGTTAAATGAAACCGTAAGCCTTGAAAAAGAAATCATTAAACACGGCAAGTTTCTTGAGCTGGTTCGATATGTGGGTATCGGTGCCGGTGGTTTAGCGGTAATCGTTATTATTATTTCCGGTGTGTTAATGGTACGTGACTCCGGTGAACGAGAGGATGCGGCACTCGAGCAGAACAGACGAAACCAGCGGGCGATTTTACGACTACTCGATGAAATGGCTAACCTGGCGGAAGGTGATTTAACGGTGCACGCCACGGTAACCGAAGAGATAACCGGCGCGATCGCCGACTCGGTTAACTATGCGATTGACGCACTTCGATCACTGGTAACTACCATCAACAGTACGGCAGTGGAAGTGTCATCCGCGGCGGAAAAAACCCAGGCGACGGCGACACGCTTAACCGATGCGTCGGCTCACCAGGCGCGGGAAATCGCTTCCGCATCCGCGGCGATCACCGATATGGCGGACTCAATGACCGCGGTATCCAAAGACGCGGAAGGCTCGGTGGATGTGGCCCATAAATCACTGGAAATTGCGCAGAAAGGTGCGGGTATAGTACGTAAGAGTATTACCGGCATGGATACCATTCGAGAGCAGATTCAGGAAACCTCAAAACGAATTAAACGACTCGGTGAATCATCCCAGGAAATCGGAGACATCGTTGGGCTGATCACAGAAATCGCGGATCAGACAAACATACTCGCATTGAACGCGGCGATTCAGGCATCGACTGCAGGTGAAGCGGGTCGTGGATTCGCGGTGGTTGCGGACGAAGTACAGCGACTGGCAGAACGAGCCAGTAACGCGACTAAACAGATTGAAGCACTGGTTAAAACCATCCAGTCCGATACCAACGAAGCGGTTAGCTCCATGGAAGCGAGTACAACCAACGTGGTAAGCGGTGCGAAAATGGCGGAGGATGCGGGTGACGCATTGATCGAGATTGAAAACGTATCCGATGAATTGGCCGAGCTGATCACCGGTATTTCAACATCTGCAAATAAACAGGCATCGGTGGCGCTGGATGTTTCCAATACCATGAACGTTATTCAGGAAATTACCCTGCAAACGTCCGAGGGTACTGAAGAGACATCCGCATCTATCGGTAATCTAAGTGTTCTGGCGAACGAGTTACGTAAGTCAGTTGCCGGCTTCAAGCTGCCAGACAGCGATGGTGAGCAGGTAGAAACAGTGATTTTAAACGGTTAAAGGCCAGAGTTTGTCAGAGATGAAAACAGAGGATACTGTTGAATACAATTCGTTGCGTTGGGTTAAGAAAGAGCTTGATCTGATTTTACAGGAGGCTCAGGCTTCCCTGTCGGCGTATATTGAAGATACATCTGAACTGGATCGCCTGCGCGAATCTGTTGAACATTTGCATATGGTGCAGGGCACCTTACAAATGGTTGAGTTGTATGGCGCGGCACAACTTGCCGAGGAAATGGAAAAAGTTTCTGAAGCGCTGCTCAATGGCAAAATTGATAAAGTTGATGATGCCTACGACGTATTAATGCGCTCTATGCTGCAGTTACCGGATTATCTGGAAAGCTTGCAGTCGGGTAGTAAAGATGTGCCGATGGTACTGTTGCCATTGCTCAACGATTTACGCGCCTCACGTAATGCCCACCTATTATCTGAAAACGTTTTATTTTTCCCCGATGTTGATACCGAAAGTGTTCAGCCAGAGATAAAGGTTGAAGCCGGAGCGCTGGTTGCCAGTGCAAAGAAATTACGCCCCCATTATCAGGTTGGCTTACTCGGCTGGTTTAAAGGCCAGAAAGTTTCAGCCAGTTTAAAACGCATATTGGCGGTATTAAATGAACTTGAGAAAAAATCTGCACAGCCATCAATACGTCGTATCTGGTCTATCAGTGCAGCACTAATAGAAGGTCTCACTAAAAACGGTATAGATAGTAACGTCAGTATTAAAATGTTACTGGGTCAGGTCGACAGAAGTATAAAACAGCTGATTGATACCGATGAACAGGTCTTTGCTGAAAATACCCCCAACGACCTGTTAAAAAATCTTCTCTACTATGTCGCGCGTGTCACGACAGAGTCACCTCGTGTTAAAAACATAAAAACAACGTACCGCCTGGAAGAATTATTACCCGGCGATACGGAACTGGAAGAAGCCCGTTCTGGTATGGGTGGGCTGAATGCAGAGTTACTTTCAACCGTATCCGCCGGTATCCGAGAAGACCTGCTTGAAGTTAAAGATGCGCTGGAGATTTTTGTACACAGCGAAGTTCAGGATCTGGGTCGATTAAATAGCCTGCCGACCCTGCTCGCAAAAATTGCCGATACCCTGTCCATGTTAGGTCTGGGTATGCCCCGTGAACAGGTGCTTGAACAGCAGAAAGTCATTAGCAGTATTATTAATCAAACAGAAAAAGCAACTGATGAACTCATTATGAATGTTGCTGGCGTGCTGCTATCTGTTGAGTCGCAATTAAATAGCTTTATCGCTAATCGATCGTTGATGAGCTCTGTAGATATGAAGCCAAAACGTGTTGGTGATCTGGACGATATGCCAGAGGCGGAATATCTTGAAGTGCTGTCAGCGGTGATAGGCGAAGCGCTACAGGACTTTAATGACGCCCGATCTGCGATATTAAGTTATTTGGAAAATCCAGAGGATAACAGTTTACTTGAACTGATTCTGCAGCGCCTGGATGAAGTTGACGGCGCAATGTTTATGCTGCCAATTCAAAAATTAAAGCATCAGATAAATTCTATTCGTGACTATGTAACAACCGTTATGTTGAATGCCGGGCATATACCAGAATCTGAAGTACAAAATGATTTAGCTGATGTAGTGACCAGTATCGAGTATTATCTTGAGGCCGTTTTAGAAGGTCGGCCTGATTTAGAACTATCAATGAACTCGGGTAATACGGCAGCAGATAGATTACTAGCCAAAGCCAGAAAAGATGGCGTTGATAGCGCACCGCAAAAATCAGTTGCTCAGGAAACGCCCGTAAAAAAAGTTGCACCCAAGCAGAAAAAGCCCGCAAAAGAAACGCCAGCAAGCAGCGACGTGGCTGCTGCACCGGAAAGTACAGTTGAAGAAGAGCGCTTTATCATTTTAAGTGATGATGCGGATGAAGAAATATTAGAAATATTTATTGAAGAAGCGATGGAAGAGCTTGCATCATTAAGTGAACAGCTTCCATTGTGGGAAAAGGATCATGGCAACGAAGAAGCTCTGACTACAATTCGACGTTCATTCCATACATTAAAAGGTAGTGGGCGTTTAATCGGGGCTGAACTGATAGGCGAGTTTTCATGGAATTTTGAAAGCATGCTGAATCGAGTTATCGATAAATCACGCCCATTAAATCAGGATGTGTTTGCAATTTTAAACGAGGCGCTCGGTGTGTTGCCCCAGCTGATTGAACAGCTTAAAGGCAATAAAGAACCGATACCGAATATCTATCATTTAATTGACAGGTCCGTTGCCCTGGGAAAGTGGCAAAAGCCGGAACTAAGTGAAAAAACGGCTGCAAAAGAAACCGCCCCCAATGCTGCTACAGTTATTGCAAAAGAGCCTGAATCTGAATTAGAAATAAATTTAGACGTCGAAGAACTGCCTGAACTCGAATTAGCACCCGAAATAAAAATTGAACCTGATGTAGAGCATGATGAATCTCTGGCAATAGAAATTTCAGAAGATGAAATCATGGATGAGATTTTAGAAGATGAGCTTGATTTTGGAATCGAAGAAGAAATTACAGGAATAGAGCCAGTAATAGATTCTGTTGAAGAATCCGATGATGATTTTAATATCGATCTGACTCAAGAGTTAGAAGCATTACAAACGGCTACATCTGATGAAGATTTTGTTCTTGATGACTCGTCACTGGATGATATTTCATTAGAAGATATTTCCTTAAGTGATGACTCTCTGGACAATGTAAACGTCGATAATAAGACTGATGATAGTGAACCTGAAAGTTTTGCGCCTGAAGATACTTTACAAATTTATATCGATCCGGTTTTATTTGATATTTTCAAAGATGAGTCGGAAGGTCACCTACAACAGATAAACAACATGCTTGACCAGCATCGTCAGTCAAAACAACCATTATCTGCTAGTGCTGAATTACTCAGGGCATTGCATACCTTATTTGGAAGTGCGCGCACAGCTGAAGTTGATGAAATAGCTGAGCTTTGTGGCGGTCTTGAAAAATATGTTCGTCTCTATCTGGGTACTGAGGATTTAAATATCTCAGAATCCGGCGTGAAGTTGATTGATGATGTAACAAATAAAGTCTCAATAATGTTGAAGGGGCTTGAAGAAAAAAATAATCAGTTAGAAGCAGATGAAATACTGTTAAAGCGCATCAGGGATTTAAGCGAAGAAAAACGCAATACTATTAATCAGGCTGAAATACACGCGCAAATTCCTACGCAGGAGGATAAGTCGGTAGCTGAACCGAAAGTACAGGTAAATAAAGTGCAGACAGCTGATGCTAACTCAGCAGCGGTTGAAGAATCGCTGGTAAGTTATTCTGATGTTGATGATGAGTTAGTTGAGATTTTTCTGGAAGAAGCTGAAGAGCTTCTCGATAATTGTGAAAATAGTTTACAGCGCTGGAATTCAGATAATGATGACGAGGAAAGTGTTCTCGATTTACAGCGTCACCTGCACACCTTAAAAGGTGGTGCACGGATGGCGGACTTAAGTCCCGTCGGTGATCTGACACATGCGTTAGAGTCGCTTATTTTAGCGGTTAATAATCAACAGCTACCTTTTACAAAGGGCATAGCCAATCTGCTTCATGAAGCATTAGATCAGCTGTCTGATATGCTTTCTAAAGTAAAAAACAGAGAGCCATTATCTTCTGCAAACGCATTGGTATCGTATATCGATGATGTTAGGGAGGGAAAAAAAACTCTAAATAATGACGAATCCTTTGATATTGGCAAGATTGACAATACGCAAGTTGCTGGTGCTGAAGAAGTCGTTGATACAAATAAAGTTCCCGATGAGGACGATGGGTTTGTTTTAGAGTTGAGCGAAGAGGCTGTCTTATCTGATGATTTTGAAATTGACCGGGATGAAATTGACCAGAAAGCAATTGACCAGAAAGCAATTGAACCTGAAATAGATAATAGTTCAGAAATAATAGAGGCAGCTGATGAATTCTCTATAGATGATGAGTCATTGGTTTTTGATGAAAATGCAAATTATGATGTCGAAATAAGTGCAGGATCACTGTTAGATGATTCTGAGGACGCTCATCAGCAAGTGAGTGTGAGTGTTGCGGATGAGCAGGATGCAGAGCCTTACGACGCTGAGTCAGAGAAGAGCACCTCACAGCAGACCGAGATTGCGTCCAACCTTGTTCTTGAAAAAACCGATGTTCCCCAGGAAAAAATTCAACCCGAACAAAAGGATGCGATTGCAACTGAGCAGGTTCGTGTCCGTTCCGATTTATTAAATGAACTGGTCAATCATGCGGGTGAGGTGAGTGTTTACCATGCACGCATGGGACAGCAAATTACCAACTTCTCTTTTAACTTATCAGAAATGAATCAAACGGTTATTCGTTTACGCGAACAGCTGCGTCAGCTATCAATTGAAACGGAAGCTCAGATACTTTCACGATATGAAAAAGAATCGGACCAGTATGGTAAAGATTTCGATCCACTGGAAATGGACCGTTTCTCTACCATGCAACAAATATCGCGAAGCTTACAGGAAACTGTAGGCGATATAGAAAGTATAAAAGAATTATTGTCGGAAGAAGTGCGAGATTCTGAAACTTTATTGTTACAGGAATCACGAGTCAGCACGGAATTGCAGGAAGGTTTAATGCGTACACGGATGGTTCACTTTGGTGGGCTGGCTTCCAGGTTGCGTAGAATTGTTCGACAGACGGCGCGTGAGTTAGATAAAGAAGTTGAACTTGAAATTATTGGTGAAACATCTGAAGTTGATCGAACAGTACTGGATAGAATTGTTGCACCACTTGAGCACATGTTACGTAATGCGGTTTCTCACGGAATTGAAAAAGCTGACGAACGCTTAGCATCGGGTAAATCTGCAACCGGTGTACTAAAAATTATAGTAGACCGTGAAGGTGCAGATGTTGTTATTACTGTATCAGACGATGGTCGTGGTATTGATGTCGGTGCAATACGTAATAAAGCCAATGAAAAAGGCATGTTAAAACCCGATAGTAAAATTAGTGACCGGGATGTGCTGCAATATATTATGGAACCCGGTTTCAGTACGGCTGAAGAAGTTACCCAGATTTCAGGCCGCGGCGTTGGTATGGATGTGGTTGACAGTGAAATCAAACAGCTTGGTGGTGTATTAGAAATTGATACAATTCAGGGTAAGGGCACCACATTTAAAGTACGCTTGCCACTGACTCTTGCAATCAATCATGCGCTGCTGGTGAATGTCGGTGAAGATATTTATGCGGTTCCACTGAATAGTATTGAAGGCGTTGTACGTTTGTCCGGGCCGGAGCTGCAACAGTTTTATAACAGTGGTGAAACAACTTATCAGTTCGCTGGAAGTGAATATGAGCTCAAACATTTAGGTTTAATACTCACTGGTGAGCAACCAGATTATTCTCGTTCGGGACAATTATTTCCAGTGCTGCTTGCCCGTACCGGTGATCAAAGTGTTGCGTTGCATGTCGATGAATTAATTGGTCGACGCGAGGTTGTGGTGAAGCCCGTTGGCGCACAAATAAGTACGGTGCGCGGTATCTCCGGTGCAACTATTCTGGGTGATGGTCGAGTGGTTATCATACTGGAAATGAATTCGCTCGTACTGGGCGACTCACTCTTCCATATTACTAAATCCACAGAAGAGGAGCAGGTCGGCGAAGACGTACCGGTTGTTGAAGAAAAACTTGAAACCATCGTTATGGTTGTGGATGACTCTATTACGATACGTAAAGTAACCGAGCGGATGTTAACCCGCCATGACATGAAAGTAATTACGGCGAAAGATGGTGTGGATGCAATTTCACAACTACAGGAAATTAAGCCGGATGTGATGTTGCTTGATATAGAAATGCCGAGAATGGATGGTTATGAAGTTGCAACGCATATAAGAAATGACCCTCGACTAAAAGACCTGCCAATAATTATGATTACCTCTCGAAGTGGTGCCAAGCATAAAGACAAGGCGATGGAAATTGGTGTTAATAAATACATGGGTAAACCATTCCAGGAAGATGAATTACTTGAAAACATTCATGAGCTGATTGACTGATGTCCGAACAAATTAAATGCGTTATATTAAAAATTAATGACGACGAGTTATTAATGCCCAATGCATCGGTAGCTGAAATTGTGCCTATAAAAAATATAATTAACGTGGCGAATAAGCCGGGCTGGCTGCTGGGTTATTTAGACTGGCGCGGACACTCGGTGCCGTTAATTTCTTTTGAAGCAATGGATAATGTGCGTATGCCGAGTCTGGCGACGGGCAAAGTTAAAGCGGCCGTTCTATTTTCAATCGGAGACGATGCCAACGTTCCCTACATGTCAATTCTTGTGCAGGGTTCGCCAACTGCGGTGAATGTCAAAGCAGAGGATCTGGTTTCTAATAAAGATGAAATTACGCATCCCGCAATCGAAGATAAAGTGATAATGGCAGACGGGACTTATAGTATTATGAATATTGAAAAGCTTGAGTCTATTGTTAAACAATATATGAGTCACTAGCTAAAAATAAATTGTCTTATAGAAAAACATAGATAGTTTTATTTAATCAAATTTATCCAATAAAATTTAGCCAAGAAAATTTAGCCAGTTAAATCTAATTGGCAAGATCACCCCAAAGCAATTGCACAGAAGTAATGGCTGCAAGTGCTGCAGTTTCAGTGCGTAAAATTCTAGGGCCCATTTTAATTCCCGTGAAATTATTTTCTTTTGCGAAGGTGATTTCTGCGTCTGTAAGCCCGCCTTCTGGGCCAATTAAAATTTCAATGTTTTTATTAGCCGAAATGCTTTGGATGCTGTTTTCTGAAAGGGGGTCGAGCAATAGTTTTAAGCAGTTAGCATGTGTTGTAACCGCCTGAGAAAAGCCACAAATCGAATTTATTTGTGGTAGAACGCTACGCCCAGATTGTTCGCATGCGCTGATGGCAACAGACTGCCAGTGCTGGCGTTTTTTTTGTTGGCGGTCATCTTTAAGGTTTACTACAGTGCGCTCTGTTATAACGGGTGTGATGCTTGTAATACCAAGCTCTACAGATTTTTGAATAGCAAAATCCATGCGCTCGCCTTTGGAAATGCCCTGCAGTAAATGAATATTTAAATTAGACTCAATACTGGTTTGATCTGCTGATTGAATATGTGCAATAGCGCGTTTGCCGGTAATTTCTAGCGTAGCTGAATATTCTATGCCTTCGCCATTAAATAAATTAAAGGTGTAATTGTTTTTTAATCGCAGTACCCTGATTAGATGATTGCTGGCAGACTTGTCCAGCTCAATAGAGCTGCCCGCAGTGAAATTCCCTGGCTGGTAAATTCTAATGGATTTCATGGCGATAATAAATCAGGCCTGTATCAGGCTTTGATATTATTCCAGATACGCAGCGTGGCCTCAGATTGATTCATTGAGTAAAAGTGTAGGCCAGGTGCGCCCATATCTAATAATTTTTGACTCATTTGAGAAACAAATTCAGCACCAAAATCTTTTATTGAATTCGTATCATCCGCATAGGATTCAAGTTTGCGTCTAAGCCACTGGGGGATTTCAGCACCACACATATCTGAAAATCTTGCCAGATTGCTGTAATTGGTGATGGGCATAATTCCAGGAACAATTGGAATGTCGAGGCCGGCTTTTTCGCAGTTGTCTATGAAATAATAATAACTGTCCACATTATAAAAATACTGGGTGATGGCAGAGTCCGCACCTGCTTTTACCTTGGTAATGAAATTGTGTAAATCTTTAGTTGCATTTTCAGCCTGGGGATGAACTTCCGGGTAGGCGGCAACTTCCAGATGGAACCGGTCGTTATAGTTATCACGAATAAAACTTATCAGCTCATTAGCATAATTAAAATCACTTTGCGACACGGTGCCAGATGGCATATCCCCACGCAGGGTAACAATGCGTGTAATACCCTGTTGTTTATAATCGTCGAGAATATCTTTTAGCTGCTGTTTGCTAGAGCCGATGCAGGACAGGTGCGGAGCAACATCACAGCCGGTGCTTTGTTTTATTTTGGTAACCGCGTTAAAGGTGGTTTCGCGTGTAGAACCGCCGGCACCAAAAGTGACAGAAAAGAACTCAGGATTAATTTCTTTTTTTAAAATTTTAGCGGTATTAAAAAGATTTTCCATGCCCTTGTCTGTTTTTGGCGGGAAAAATTCACAGCTGAATTGTTTTTTTAGTTTTTGTTGGGTTTTCATAAATGAAACCTGTAAGTATAGGATTTGGTTTTAAAAGGCTCCCCTCTTTGAAAAAGAGGGGTTGGGGGAGATTTGAAACCTTTTAGATTGCGACTCTGCAATATTGAGCCCCTACATCCTAAATTATTTTAAATCCCCCTCAATCCCCCTTTATCTAAGGGGGAGGCTTTTAGTAACGATAATGTTCAGCTTTATACGGACCTTCAACCGGCACATTAATGTAGTCTGCCTGTTCCTGAGAAAGCTCGGTTAAGTGAACCCCAATTTTAGTCAGGTGCAAGCGAGCTACTTTTTCATCCAGTTGCTTGGGCAGGATATATACTTTATTTTCATAAGCTTGCGCATTAGTGTAAAACTCAATTTGCGCCATCACCTGATTGGTAAATGAGGCTGACATTACAAAGCTCGGGTGACCGGTTGCACAGCCCAGATTAACCAGACGACCTTTGGCCAGTATAATAATCTTTTTGCCATCCGGGAAAATCACATGATCCACCTGTGGCTTGATTTCTTCCCACTCATATTTTTCCAGTGAAGCAATATTGATTTCAGAATCGAAGTGACCAATATTACAAACAATGGCTTCGTTTTTCATCGCTTCCATGTGGTGGTGATCGATTACATTTAAGTTACCTGTCGTCGTAACAAAAATATCACCCTGGTCAGCCACTTTATTTAGATCAACAACCCGGTAACCTTCCATTGCAGCCTGCAGCGCACAGATCGGATCAATCTCAGTAACCCACACTGTAGCCCCCATACCTTTGTAGGCTTGTGCACAACCTTTGCCCACATCACCGTAACCGATAACAACACAAATTTTACCTGCAATCATTACGTCGGTTGCACGTTTAATACTGTCGATTAATGATTCACGGCAGCCGTATAAATTATCAAATTTAGATTTAGTGGCTGAGTCATTAACATTCATTGCGGGGAATAATAATTCGCCTTTTTCCTGCATTTCGTAAAGACGGTGAACACCGGTAGTGGTTTCTTCCGTAACACCTTTAACACTGCCAGCAATATCACCCCAGACAGTTTCGCCGGATTTAATGGTGCGACGAAGAACATCAAGTACCGCTTTGTATTCTTCATTGTCATTATCTTTGGTTGCGGGCACAGCGCCGGCTTTTTCAAATTCAACACCTTTATGTACCAGTAATGTTGCATCACCGCCGTCATCTAAAATCATATTGGGTAGTTCACCGTTTGGCCACATTAATGCCTGCTCAGTACACCACCAGTATTCTTCAATGGTTTCACCTTTCCAGGCAAACACGGGAATGTCCTGTGCGGCTATAGCGGCGGCGGCATGATCCTGTGTTGAGAAAATATTACATGAAACCCAGCGTACGTTTGCACCTAAATCAACCAGGGTTTCAATAAGCACAGCGGTTTGAATCGTCATGTGGATGCTGCCCATAATGCGGCAACCATCTAAGGGTTTTTTACCCGCGTATTCTTCGCGCAGCGCCATTAGTCCAGGCATTTCAATTTCGGCAATGGATATTTCTTTACGGCCCCATTCGGCCAGAGACATATCGGCTACTTTATAATCTGTAAATTCGCTCATGAGTATTCTTCCTAAAATTTATTTTCTATCGGTTCGAAATTATTCGAACCATTAATTCGTAACGGGTAATTCGTAACGGGAAAATTAAATGCCCGCGGCATCTTTTAATGCATCGGCTTTATCGGTATGTTCCCAGGTGAAGTTATCTTCTGTTCGGCCAAAGTGACCATAAGCGGCCGTGTTGGCATAGATTGGACGTAATAAATCCAGCATCTGAATCAGGCCTTTTGGTTTAAGGTCAAAGTGCTCTCGCACCAGCTCTTCGATACGGCTGTCATCAATTTTGCCGGTACCGAAAGTTTCAATTGAAATTGAAGTGGGTTCTGCCACACCAATCGCATAGGAAACCTGAATTTCGCATTTATCGGCAAGTCCCGCCGCAACAATGTTTTTGGCGACATAACGTCCAGCGTATGCCGCAGAGCGGTCAACTTTTGAAGGGTCTTTGCCGGAGAATGCGCCGCCGCCATGTCGTGCCATACCGCCGTAGGTATCTACAATAATTTTACGGCCGGTTAAGCCACAGTCACCGACCGGGCCACCAATAACAAAGTTGCCGGTTGGGTTGATATGAAATTTTGTGTCCTTACTGATCAGTGACTCGGGCAGTACCGGCTTAATTACTTCATCCATAATGGCTTCGCGTAATGCACTTAAACTGATGTCAGGGGAATGCTGAGTGGATAAAACCACCGCGTCGATGCCAACCGGTTTGCCATCTTCATAGCGGAATGTCACCTGGCTTTTTGCATCCGGACGCAACCAGTTTAAAGTGCCGTTTTTACGCACTTCAGCCTGACGCTTGACTAATTTGTGGGCATAGGTAATGGGGGCGGGCATCAGTACTTCTGTTTCATTACAGGCATAACCGAACATTAAACCCTGGTCGCCTGCACCCTGCTCATGGTCGTCACCTTCGTTAACGCCCATGGCAATGTCTGGGGACTGTTTATCAATGGAGGTGATAACCGCGCAGGAATCTGCATCAAAGCCCATTTCAGAGCTGGTATAACCGATATTACGCACGGTATTGCGGACAATTTCCTGCATATCCACCCAGGCTTCGGTGGTGATTTCGCCGGATAATACCACCATGCCGGTGTTAATCAGGGTTTCGCAGGCCACCCGGGCTTTCGGGTCCTGCTCAAAAATTCCATCCAGAATGGCGTCAGAAATCTGGTCGGCCACCTTATCCGGGTGCCCTTCTGATACGGATTCAGACGTAAATAAGTGACTTTTAGACATATTACAATTCCTCGATACTTAAAGCACTAGCCATGCTAATCAAGCGAAATGAGTGAACCTGCCCGGGCTATTCTGCCAGGGTTGTTCTGCCAGGGGTTGATTCTGTCGAATACGAAATCCGCGCTCATTCTTTAGCTAAATTAGTAACTAATAAATGAGCGCCGTTTAAAATAGATGCACCAAGCCTGACAGAGAGATCTGCTGCAGCGCTCCTCAGTGCGAAACAGATTATAGTTGAAACGATAAGAAATGGCTAATCTAAGACAGTTTAAAATAATTAGACTTGATCAGAGCATCCCGAGTCATTACATTGGGCCATTACATTGGGTCATTACATTGGGTCATTAAATTGGCCGCTAAAATATAGGCTTTTTTAAGTCACGGACTGAATGTGAAAAACACTAAAAATGAATTTTAAACCCCGCCAACCCCTGTCCCCCAGGGCAGTGGGCTTTCTGCTGGCAATCATCGGCACCGCCCTGTTTTCGCTTAAATCCATATTTATCAAGCTGGCCTATGGGCAGGGGTTGAATGCTGAGAGCGTACTCATGTTGCGCATGGCGATTGCGCTACCGATTTATATGGGAGTATTGATCTGGTTATTTAAACGATCCGTTAAGATTCCTGAGCGGTTAAATCGTAATCTGCTGAAAATTTTCTTTTTAGGTTTTATCGGTTACTTTTTGTCATCATGGCTGGATTTAAAAGGCCTGGAATTTATTTCAGCGCAACTGGAAAGATTAACGCTTTTTAGCTACCCAATACTGGTTGCATTACTCGGTGCCGTATTTTTTAAAGCGCCTCTGACAAAAAATATTATTGTTTCACTCGTTATGTCCTATGCAGGTATCTGGGTGGTGTTTAATCAGGAGTTATCTTTTTCGGGCGAAAATAGTACGCTGGGAACGCTGATGGTTTTTCTGGCGGCCCTGAGTTTTTCATTTTATGTTTTGCTGGGTAAAAAAGTCATTCATCAGGTGGGCAGTTTATGGTTTACCAGTATTGCGATGATTGCTTCGAGCATCATTGTGCTCGTTTATTATGCGACTTTTTTTAATGACAGCTCACTGTCAATCACATCTATGGCCTGGGTTTGGCTTGTATTACTGGCAATCTTTAGCACCGTTATCCCGAGTTTTATGATAGCCGAGGCAATAGCAAAAATAGGCCCGGCACAAACGGGAATCATCGGTACGCTTGGGCCGATGGTTACTATTGTTCTCGCGGTGTTGGTTTTAAATGAGCCCTTTAGTCTTTTTCACGCACTTGGGATTGGCCTGGTGATTGGCGGCGTTATGGTTTTGGCGAGAGGAAAGTAGCGGTGTTTAAGTTTGATAAAGTTCGCTCAGCTCTGTTTTTTCGTCATGACTCAGTTCCGATGTGCGGCTTTTATTCAGCAGTGCCTGCAGGCGCAGGTCGTGGTGTTTTTGCAGTAAATTATTGAAGGCATCTTTTAATGAAGCCAGATGGGTTTCAGTTTTAGCTGACGGAATATCGAGTTGCATTAATTTATTAATCACCGCGGCATCATCGGTGTCGCGCCAGCGTTCTAATAAAACAGAAGGTGATGGGGTTTGCGTTTGCAATATTGTGCTGTGTATTTTAATTAATAAATTTAAACCGGGCATTTCCGAGTGGCTTAACGGGTCGGGTACTTCACAGTCTTTAGCGAGTTCGGGAAACTGCAGTAATAAAGCAATGGCCATGCGTGTGGGTGTCATACTTATTTGATGTTTGGGCAATGTATTTTTGCGACTGAGGAGCGGGTTCTGGTTTTGTGGCTGCGCGGGGGTATCGGGTATATGTTGATGTAAGCTGTTGCGGGATAGACCAAGCCTTTTTGACAGCTGATTAATTAATAAATCTTTAAACACGCCATCCGCAATTTTGCTGATGAGGGGTTTGGCTTTTTCAGATAATCGACCACAGCCATCCGCCGTTGATAAATCCAGATCGACAGATAAATGATCGAGTAAAAAATCGGATAACGGGGTGGCATTGCTCAGGCGCTGTTCAAAAGCCTGCTGGCCTTCCTGGCGAACCAGCGTGTCTGGGTCTTCACCATCGGGTAAAAATAAAAACCGTGCCTGCACGCCGTCGCGCAATACCGCCAGCGAATTTTCCAGGGCACGCCAGGCGGCTTTTTTACCCGCGGCATCACCGTCATAACAAAAAATTAATTCCGGCACAATGCGAAACAGTTTTGAAATTTGCGTCGCAGAAGTTGCGGTGCCCAATGTGGCCACCGCATAACGAATGCCATGCTGGGCCAGTGCTACCACATCCATATAACCTTCAACAATCACAATGCGTTGCAAATCTTTTACTGACTGGCGAGCCTCGTATAAGCCGTAAAGTTCCTCGCCTTTATGAAACACCGGGGTTTCCGGGGAGTTTAAATATTTTGGCTCGCCCTTGTCGAGAATACGCCCGCCAAAACCAATGGTGCGGCCGCGTCGATCACGTATCGGAAACATAATGCGATCACGAAACCGGTCGTAATGTTTGTGCGGATTTTTTTCAATGCTTAAGCCGGATTTTAAACAGGCGGCTTTGCCTTCGTTTGTATTTCCGAGTTGGCCTAAAATAAAACCCCAGCTATCCGGTGCATAACCCATTTGAAAATCTTTGGCAATTTCACCACTCAGACCCCGCTGTTTTAAATACTCAACTGCACGGGGTGTTTTTTTTAATTCATTGGCAAACTGGTTTGCGGCTTTTTCCAGCACGTCGTAAAGCGGTTTTTTATCATCCTGCTGGGGTGTGAAATTGCCCTGTTCCCGGGGAACTTCAATGTGGCATTCGGCGGCTAATACGTCTATTGCATCGACAAAGTCCAGACGCTCGTATTCCATAATAAAGCCCAGTGCCGTGCCATGTGCACCACAACCGAAGCAGTGATAAAACTGCTTACTCTGGCTCACGGTAAACGAAGGGCTTTTTTCATTATGGAAGGGGCAGCAGGCAATATGTTCCTTGCCACGTTTTTTGAGGGCGACACGTGAGTCTACAACGTCGACAATGTCAGCGCGGTTTATCAGGTCGTCAATAAATTGTTGGGGAATGCGGCCAGCCATGGGGTATTTTGCCATAGAGAAGATAGCTTGGCAGGGCTATATTGAAATAAATTGCGTTGCCCTAAAACAGAACTGAAAATGCTGAATCAGGACAGCGCATGAAGTTTAAATTATTCGTGGGTAATACTGGTGCTGCTTTCAGATTGGGCTTTAAGCATTTGCCGTGACTGAATCATAACCAGTTTTAAGGCGTCAATATAAGGCACAACCCCGTTTTCAATCATTATTTTGCGGCCCTGTCGGCTGTGGGCAAAACGAATGAAATCTTTTATTTGTTTGATGTTTTTACTCTGCGGGTTATAGGTAATAAACAGCGGGCGGTATAAAACATAGTGACCTTTTTTTATCGACTCATAATTTGGCTGCTTATCATTCAGGCTTAAAATTTTAACCTTTCTTAAGCGCGCACTGCTAACCCCGGTAATGGCGACGGCATTGATATTGGCTTCAACGGCTTTTTCAATCGGGCCACTGGATTTGAATTTTTTAGCCGTCGGAAAATCCTGATTAATATTGGAAAAAATTAACGAGCGAATAGAGTAGCCCACGCCGGAAATTTTACCCTTGCGGGCCAGCAATTCAATGGGGGCGTCGTTTCCGCCTACATCTTTCCAGTTGGTAAGTTTACCGGAATAAATGTTTTTAACCTGTTCCAGCGATAAATTACTGACCGGATTATCCGGATGTGTGATAACCGCCAGCGCATCCCAGGCAACCGGTTCAAAGCCGACTTTGCCTTCCAGTTCATTGCCGGGCAGGTAATACCGGCAAGAGCCACCAAAATCAGCTTCCTGCTTTGAAACGTCACGAATACCGCGGGTGGCACCGCCGCCCTGCAAATTGATAGTGATTTTGTGTTTTACGCTATAGGCTTCCGCCAGGCGGGTCATATAGGATTTTTTGCTTATTCCACAACCTACCCAGTTAAGGATACTTTTGTCCGCGCCTTGCTGTGGCGCTTCCTGGGGGGCTTCCTCGGCATAGAGTGTGCCTGAAAATAAAACCAGAATGCAGCCGCTGAGCTGTAATATAAAATGCCTCAATTTACTACTCCAAACTAAATATATAAGAGATCACTGAATTTTTATAATTTAATCATTTGTCTTAAACTGCTTTAAAGTCCGCCGTATATATCTATAGTAAAGCATATATAGTGTAAATATCTAATGAAATAGATTATTTAGCTGTTTTGTTAGACTTATTATTGGCATTGAAAGGGAAGAAGTAAACGCTTTGAGAGGAGTATATCTGATATTTTATGAAAAACCCTCCCCTGTACGGGGGAGGTAAACGTTTCCATTTTTTTATAGCTCTTTTAGAAAATGGCTAATAATTGTAGTGACAGTCTGTCGTCTAAAGCGTCACCAATGAGATTGGCATTCGATCCACTCGGTAGGTTAGGTGCTTCCAGATTGCGGATTTCGTAGTTGAAAGTAACGCGGGTCTTCTTGTTGAAGAAGTACTGCGCACCTAGAGTAAGTGTATCAAACTTACGTTCGTTAGCGGCATCTTTAGTCGCACGGTTTAACACATCATAACGAATATCCAGTTCCAGTTTAGGAATTACCTTGTAACCAAAATCAAGATAATAACCATCAGCTTCTTCTTCTGTTTCAACATTAAGTGAAGCGACTACGCCACCACCATTAACTGTGCCAGGAACTGCACCGCCAGTTGAGCCGTTAAAGATCATGCCATCAGCAGTCATATATTCTGCAGCTGCACGGTATTTGCCTTTAAGGAAGGTAACACCTAGACCATTACGGGTACGATCGTATTCGCCTCTACCGTTTGCATCCTCAGCTGTTAAAGTACGCTTACCATCCTGCTGCCATGCAAATAGTTTCATGCCTTGACGACGTCCGCCTTTACCCCCAAACACGAGTTCTGATGACCAGTAAAGGTAGGTATCTTTATTATTGTCATTGTCACCAAAGTTAATGCCGTTGCCGTTGCCGTACATAACGGCGTAGCTGTGTTCCCAGCTGCCAACCCTGAACATATCAAATACCTGGATACCCTGATCACGGAATGCGCCAACAGATTGAGTTGCGCCATTAGGGCCGTTGTTACCAGAGCCATCACCGGCGGTGAAGCGTTCCAGCATCATCTGATTAGATATATTGGTGAAGTTCACATAGTTGAATACATGGATAGCCTGTAAACCTTCTTCTGCGGTCGGGGTTTTAAATAAACCAACCCGAATACGGGCACCGGGGATATGATTTAATGTAATACTGGCATCGGTTGCCGCGACGCCCGTTTTGCCCAGTTTGGTAATGCCGTTGTTGCCAAATTCAGCCAGGAAGAAATAGTTAACCTTGTCATCCAGGGGGAAGCCGGTGCCGCGAATACCAATACGAGCACGACGAATATTAAACGTTTCAGTTGATTTGTTGTCAGGCTTAATCATGTTTGGTGACATATTCTCATTAGCAAAACCACCAGCTGGAATTTTAGTGCCATCAGTTCTCTGATACTCAGGCTGAATAAATCCCCAGACCTTTGCGCGAGCAGAAGACCCGGGTTTTTCGGTGCCCTGTAATGCCAGCCAGTTAGCTGCATAAGTTTGCGTGGTCATTAAAGACAGACCCAGCAGTAAAGTTATTTTTGTTATGTTCATTAATGTTTCCTCTTTATATCAATTAAGGCTTAACCAGCGTGTAACCTTGAGCGGTCAGATCTAAGATGCGAACTACGCCAGCATTAACCGGCTTGGCCTGTGGTAACAGTTTGGGCGTATGTCCGAGTTTTTTGCTAAATGCTTTAATGGTGTTTTTGCATGCAGAGAACTGTACGCCAGCACCGCTTAAACCGCTAATGCGACCTTTATTACTGTTGCCATCCATTAACAGGCGTAAGCCCGGGCCAAATGCAACAATTTCTACATCTACTTTATCCTGTCCATAATGTTTAAGCAGATTGCCGGCTACATTTAAAACCAGTGTTTGTTTAAACGGGTTGGGATCACTTATCTGCAGAACGACTCGCTTTTCTGCAAAAGGTTTTGATTCTTTATCTGCAAATGAAGGCATAGATACCATGCATAGCAGTAGTGTTATTATCAGTGTTGTGAATTTCATTTTAAGTTATAACCTCCTCAGGTTCAGTTTAATTATGAGTTAGAGTATAGATGAGGCTTGTCAGGAATCTATTCCAAATTTTTTAATAAAATCAATAGATTAGAGTTTTATATTATTATAATTTTCTAATTTACTGTTCGAGGAAATAGTTTTGAAAAATAATTTATGGAATAAATTACTTCTTACCCGCATCTGATATGATGTAGGTAATAGTGGTAGATATAACAAGAGTGTGTAGTGAATGTATTTAAGCTTGCCTGCCGGAAGGTGGCACTAGTAAGACGTATTGAAGGTAGTCGTTCAAAGCTTTATCGAATGGCTTATGCATGGTCACATGATGCAATGTTAGCGGATGATCTGGTGCAGGAAGCACAGATGCTGGCATTACAGAAAATAGAACAGCTCAAAGATGACGCGGCTTTTGATGGCTGGATTTACACGATATTAAATAATGTGTGGTTAGGTTATTTAAGAAAGAGTCGGCCATGTGAAGATATTGAACGGGTTGTAATTATAGATAACAGTTCGCCGGAACATGAAATGCTGGTTCGGCAAATTGATATTATGGTGCGCAATGCAATGTCGGCTTTACCCAATGCGCAACGTCAGGTGGTTAGCTTAATTGATCTGGATGGTCTAAGTTATAGTGAAGTGGCGGATATTTTACAGGTGCCCATTGGTACTGTCATGAGTCGCTTAAATAGAGCAAGAAGTTCTTTAGGTAAAGCCATTAATAAAAATAGAATACAGCAGGAAAGCGTATCACAATCAATTTATACATCACAGGAGAAATTCACTCATAGTAAATTACGAGTGGTGAAATAAAGATGAAATTTTCAACAGAGATGATTAGTGCTTATGCAGATGGAGAATTGCAGGGCAGTGAAAAAACAGAGTTTGAAGACGTATTGCAATACGATACTGAGTTGCAGCAATCACTCAATGATTTGTGTGGTTTAAAAACGCAGTTAAAACACACCTATCAAAACATACAGCCACCGGCGCGACTTCAGTATTCGACGGGCAACTATCGCTATGCGGCGTATGCGGTGTTTTTTATACTGACATTTTCCATTGGCTGGTTCAGTAGTGATGCGATGCATTCAACGAACATCCATCTGGTGCAGGAAAATGTAATGAGTCCGGGTTTGCAGGTTATTGCAGAGCAGCCGGGAAAATATATTTTACATATCAGTGTGCGCGATAAAGCCAAATTTAAGCAAACCCTGGATCAGGCAGAAATGCTGATGGCAAACTATCAGAATGAAGACCAGAATATTCAGTTAGAAATTCTTGCCAATGCGGGTGGACTGGATTTATTTCGTGAAGATGTTTCGCCCTATGCGCAACGGGTTAAACAGTTGCGTGATCAATATCCCAATATAAAATTCATTGCCTGCAGTAATGCAATTGAGCGTCTGCGTGAAAAAGGTGTTGAGCCTAATTTGATTAATGCGGTGCACCAGGGTGCAACAGCAATTGATCAGGTGGTTAAGCGTATCCATCAGGGTTGGTCATATATAAAAATTTAAATAGTTTTTTATATGAGTATAAAAAAAGGCAACCATCCGGTTGCCTTTTTTTTGTGTTTAATAGTTAATTACAAACGGTTATTCACCAATAGCAATGTTACTAAATTTGTTAAGAGCGCCGCTCATCTTTTTTGCAATATCATCACGGTTGTTTATGTTGTGGCGCTTGGTGATATATGCGGGGTCGTTATAACTTAACCATATCTTGCCGTTTGCATCTTTCCAGGCGAGTGCCTTTAACGGTAAATCAATGCCGGAGGTTTGCTTAGATGTAAACAGGTGGCTGCCAAGTTTAGGGTTGCCAAATAACAGCAGTTCAGTCGGGCGTAATTTTATGCCAACGCCTGCGGCACGCTCACTGTGGCTCCAGCGTGTAACAATAGTAATACCTTTCTTTTTTAAAACATTTTCCAGACGGTCTATGGTCTCGCTAACACTGTATTTACTCTGTTTACTAATCAGCCCATCAGGGTTTGCCAGAGCTAAACATGGGGTTGTCATCAGGGTAAGCAGAGAAATAACTGCGATAATTAACTTATGCATAAGTGATCCTTGATTATTGTTTGGCGATTAAAAATACAAAAAAATTAGTGAAAACTAAAAATACCATAATTTATCCAACTATTTCTACTTATTGGATAAATTAATGGAATAAAAAGGTTTTAATTTTCGTCTATGTACTGATACTTATAAATTACAAAATCAATAACTGGAGATTAAATATGAATAAAACACCCGTAATTGTCATGTTATCGACGCTGCTGCTACTTGTGCTGTCTTCGATCGTTAATGCTAAAGATGCAGGCCATGGTCATGATTACCGAACTTTCCACACTGACGGAACGATCGACTATGGCGAAATTAAAGATTCGTATACGTCGGATTTAGTTATGTATCTGGCAGGTAACCAGTTTATGGTTATGGAAGAGTTAATTAAAGACTTTCAATCAGGTCACAAAAATATCAAAACAGTTTATGTTGAAACTATTCCCCCCGGACAAATTCTAAAAAAGCAGTTGTTAAAGCAGGGTGAAATTAACGGTGAAAAAACTTCAATGACACCGGACCTGTATGCAAGTGTTAACATTAATCACCTGAAAAAACTTAATAAAAAAGGCTTACTGGAAAAGCACATTATTTACACTCACAACAAACTTGAGTTAATGGTTGCCAAAGGCAACCCTAAAAACATTAAGGGCGCTGCGGATTTAGGTCGTGATGATTTAGTACAGTCTCACCCTAACCCTTTAACTGAAGGTATCTTTAAGTTTTACGGTAGTGAGATGCTTAAAGATTTAGGTATTTACGAGAAAGTAACCGGCGACCAGAAATGTAAAAAATGCTGGGCTGTTCCACAAAAAACCTGGTTCACCGCGCGTCACCATCGTGAAACACCTTACCGCATAGAAAACAATCAGGCGGATGTAGGTATTGTATGGACCACTGAAGTAGCTCATGCGAAAGCAGAAGGTCGTAATATTGATGGTGTTGCAATTAAAGCGCCCTATAACAAGCAGAGCAAAGTGGCTTATGCAATTGGTCAGTTAACCAAAGGCAAAAACCAGAGCAATGCTGAGACATTTTTAGCTTATCTTGCTACCGATAAAGCACAGAAGATTTATCAGTCTTATGGTTTCGTACCGGCGACTAAAGAAGAGTTAAAAGTTAAAAGCTTCTAAGTTTGTTGTAAAGTCATAGCGACAAAAATAAAAAGGCACCTCATTTGAGGTGCCTTTTTTTATGTAAGCGGTTTTATGTAAGCGGTTTTATGTAAGCGGTTTTATGTAAGCGGTTTTTATGTAAGCGTTGGCCAAAGCCAACGCTTACATGCAAATAGCCGTGGCTTATTTAGTCAGAAAATCATCAATTTCTTGCGCCGCTTGACGGCCTTCATTAATTCCCCAGACAACCAGAGACTGCCCGCGGCGACAATCACCTGCGGCGTAAATGCCTTCAATATTAGTGGCATATTTACCGTAATCCGCCTGATAGTTTGAGCGCGCATCGTAAGCTATTTCGAGTGCATCACTGGCATAATGTTCAGGGCCGGTGAAGCCCATTGCCAGCAAGGCCAAATCGGCGGGCCATTGCTTTTCTGTGCCAGCAACTTCCTGCATTTTCCATTGACCATTTTCATCAGCCTGCCATTTAACTTCAATGGTTTTAACGCTGGAAATCTGCCCGTCAGTGCCACTAAAGCCTTTGCTCAGTATGCAATAGGTGCGCGGGTCTTCGTCCTGAACTTTAGCGGCTTCTTCATGGCCGTAGTCGACACGGTAAATATGTGGCCATGCGGGCCATGGATTATTGTCAGCGCGAGCTTGTGGTGGTGTTGGCATTAACTCAAAGTTAACCACGGATTTACAGCCGTGGCGCAGTGATGTGCCAATGCAATCGGTACCCGTGTCGCCACCGCCAATCACCACAACGTGCTTGTCTTTCGCACTGATATAATTGCCATCTTCTAAATTTGAATCTAACAGGCTTTTTGTATTCGCGGTTAAAAAATCCATCGCAAAGTGAACGCCATTTAAATCACGACCATCAACCGGTAAATCACGGGGCGTAGTAGCACCGGTAGCAAATAAAATGGCATCGGTGTTTTGTTTTAATGCTTTAATGTCGATGTTTTTGCCAACATCCGCATTGGTTTTAAATTCTATGCCTTCATCTTTCATTAGCTGCACGCGACGATCAATTACGCCCTTGTCCAGTTTCATGTTTGGGATGCCGTACATTAATAAACCGCCAATACGGTCGGCACGTTCATAAACGGTAACCGAATGGCCCGCACGATTTAATTCCTGCGCCGCCGCCATTCCCGCAGGGCCGGAACCAACAACTGCAACATTTTTACCACTGCGGGTTGCAGGTTTTTGTGCAGTGATCCAGCCTTCCTCAAATGCGCGATCAACAATCGCACATTCAATATTTTTAATTGTTACCGCAGGGTTGGTAATACCTAAAACACAGGCGCCTTCACAGGGGGCAGGGCAAACACGGCCGGTGAATTCTGGGAAATTATTGGTGTGGTGTAAACGCGCATTCGCATCTTCCCAGCGGTTGTTGTAAACCAGGTCATTCCATTCGGGAATTAAATTATCAACCGGGCAGCCATCATTAGACTGACAAAAAGGAATGCCGCAATCCATACAACGTGCACCCTGAGTAATCAGCTGTTCGTTATCATGTTCGGTATAAATTTCACCAAAATCTTTTAAGCGCTCGGTGACGTCACGGTAAGGTGCTGTCTTGCGATCGAATTCTTTAAAACCTGTTATCTTGCCCATACTATTTTAATAACCTTTTTTAAAAGCTATTTACCGCAAATAAACGCAAATACACGCTAAGAAAAGCAAATATTTTTTAGTTTTACACCTACGGTGTTAAAACTAAAAAGTTATTTGCGTCTATTCGCGTTTATTTGCGGTAAATAGCTTTTGATTTTTACTAAGCCGCATTGGCTTTTTTCTTTTGCTCTTCAAGCACGCGTTTGTAATCTGTCGGCATGACTTTTACAAACTGACTTAAAGTGCCGTCCCAGTCTTGCAGTAAACGTTCTGCAACCACAGAGCCGGTGTACTTAAGATGATTTTCAATCATGGTTCTCAGTTCGGCAATATCTTCACTTGCTGAAACCGTTTCCAGCGCCACCATGCCCATATTGCATTTGGTGGCAAGATCACCCATGTGATCCCAGATATAGGCGATGCCGCCACTCATGCCCGCAGCAAAATTGCGTCCGATAGAACCTAATACCGCAATACGACCACCGGTCATATATTCACAACCGTGATCACCAATGCCTTCAACCACTGCAGTTGCACCAGAGTTTCTTACGCAGAAACGTTCCGCCGCAATACCGCGGAAATAAGCTTCGCCAGAAGTTGCGCCGTATAAACAAACGTTACCCACAATGATATTTTCTTCTGCAATGAATGTTGCATTTTTAGGTGGAGCCACAATTACACGGCCACCACTTAAACCTTTACCCACGTAATCGTTTGCGTCGCCTTCCACTTCAATGGAAATACCTTTGGCTAAAAATGCGCCTAAAGATTGTCCCGCAGATCCGGTCAGCTTGATGTTGATTGTGTCATGCGCTAATAATTCTGCACCGTATTTTTTAGCAACTTCATTGGATAACATGGTTCCAACAACACGGTTAGTATTAATTACCGGTAATTCAATATTAACTTTCGTGGCATTTTCCAGCGCTGCTTTTGATAATTCAATTAACTGATTATCCAGTGCCTGATCTAAACCGTGATCCTGTTGCAGGGTTTGGTAAACGCCCACATCCGCATGCGGTTTTTCGGCGGGGGTTAATAGCATCGACAAATCAATACCGCTTTGCTTCCAGTGCTCAGAATCGGCTGTTTGCTCTAAAAAGTCAACACGACCAATCATTTCATTAATCGTGCGGAAACCCAGTTGTGCCATAATTTTGCGCAGGTCCTCTGCAACCATAAATAAATAATTTACAACATGCTCAGGTTTGCCGGTGAACTTCTTACGCAGTTCTTTATCCTGTGTTGCAATACCTACCGGGCAGGTATTTAAATGACACTTGCGCATCATTATGCAGCCCATGGTAATTAATGGCGCGGTGGCAAAACCATATTCTTCTGCGCCCAGTAGTGCGGCAATGGCTACATCACGGCCGGTTTTCATCTGGCCATCGGTTTGAATAACCACCCGTGAGCGTAAGTCATTCATTACCAATGTTTGATGCGTTTCCGCTACCCCTAATTCCCACGGTAAGCCCGCATGTTTAATTGAGGTGATGGGGGATGCGCCGGTGCCACCATCGTGACCGGCAATAACGATATGGTCCGCATGTGCTTTGGTGACACCGGAGGCAATTGTGCCGACCCCATTTTCCGCCACTAACTTAACCGAGATGCGCGCGGCACGATTGGCATTTTTTAAATCGTGAATCAGCTGCGCCAAATCTTCAATGGAATAAATATCATGATGTGGCGGTGGGCTAATTAAACCGACGCCGGGTGTTGAGTGACGCAAACGCGCGATTAAGTCATCGACTTTGGTGCCAGGTAACTCGCCGCCTTCACCTGGCTTGGCGCCCTGTGAAATTTTTATTTGCAGCTCATCCGCATTGGTTAAATAATTAATGGTGACACCAAAACGACCGGAGGCAACCTGCTTAATAGCAGAACGACGTGAGTCGCCGTTGGCTTCGGGTGTCCAGCGAGCATCATCTTCTCCGCCTTCACCGGTATTGGACTTGCCGCCCATACGGTTCATGGCAATCGCTAAAGATTCGTGGGATTCGGGCGAGATGGAGCCAAAGCTCATTGCACCGGTGGCGAAACGTTTTACAATTTCTTTGGTTTCTTCAACTTCGCTAATGTCGATTGATAGACTGTCATCAAATTTAAAATCCAGCATGCCACGCAGTGTGCATTTTTTTGTATCTTCGTTCGCCAGCGCTGCAAATTTTTCGTACGCATTTTTATCGCCGCTGCGTGCCGCCTGCTGCAAAGTTGAAATACTTTGCGGATTCCACATATGGCTATCGCCTTTCGCGCGCCAGTGCATATCGCCCTGATTGGGTAAAATCGAAACATGCGTGTCGTCATAACCTAACGCATGACGACGCATAGATTCTTGCGCAAGCACATCAAACCCTACGCCCTGAATTCGGCTGGCGGTACCTTCAAAACATCGCGCCACAATTTCATCCGATAAGCCTACCGCTTCAAAAATTTGTGCGGCCTTATAAGATTGCAACGTTGAAATACCCATTTTCGCAAACACTTTAAACATGCCTTTGCCAATCGATTTTCTGTAACCTTCAACAATCTTATCGTCGGTGTTGTGGCTGTCGTTTTCTAATAATCCCTTGCGCTGTGCATCCCATAATGCTTCGAATGCCAGGTACGGGTTAATGGCGTCGATGCCGTAACCGGTCAGTAAGCAATGGTGATGTACTTCGCGGGCTTCGCCACTTTCGAGGACTAAACCAATACGGGTGCGTAAATGTTTTTGTACTAAATGCTGGTGAACGGCGCCGGTGGCCAGTAATGCGCTAACCGGTATGCGATCCGCTGAAATATTTCTGTCGGATAAAATAATTAAGCTGTGTCCATCGCTAATCGCCTGTTGCGCTTCTGCACATAAACGATCGATGGCTTTTGATAAACCAGCAGCGCCTTCTGACTTGTCGTAAGTCATATCTAATGTGGCGGTGGTCCAGCCACGGAAATCAATATGCTTGAGTGCTGCCAGCTCTTCATTGGTTAAAATCGGATGCGGCACGAGTAAACGGTGCGCATGTTCTTCCGATGATTCTAAAATATTTTTCTCAGGCCCAATGTAACACTGCAAAGACATAACCACTTCTTCGCGAATGGAATCAATCGCCGGGTTGGTGACCTGTGCAAATAACTGTTTGAAGTAATCATAAATCATCCGCGATTTATCAGACATGCAGGCCAGTGCCGCATCGTTACCCATGGAGCCAACCGGATCACGACCTTCTTTCACTAACGGCAATAACATGAACTGCATGGTTTCAGAGGTGTAACCAAATGCACGCATGCGTTCTAATAATGTATCCGGATAAAAACCGTGGGCTTCCTGCGATGGCTCAAGCTGAGACAGGGCAATACGCTGGTTGGATAACCACTGGTGATAGGGTTGCTTCGATGCAAACTCATGCTTTAATTCTTCATCGGGAATCATGCGGCCCTGGTCGAAATCGATTAAAAACATTTTGCCCGGTTGTAAGCGACCTTTGAATTTTACATTGTCTGCATCAATGGGGAGCACACCCACTTCTGATGCCATAACGACACGGTCATCATGGGTTAAATAATAACGACTTGGACGTAAACCGTTTCTGTCCAGCGTAGCGCCAATGTAACGGCCATCAGTAAATACGATTGAAGCCGGGCCATCCCAGGGCTCCATCAGTGCAGACTGGTATTCGTAAAATGCGCGCTTTTCTTCGCTCATGCTGGTATCGTTCTGCCAGGCTTCCGGTACCATCATCATCACCGCTTCCTGCAGTGAACGACCGCCCATTAATAAAAATTCTAAAACATTATCAAAGCTGCCGGAGTCAGACACATCCGGTTCAATAACGGGTAATACACGCTTGATATCATCACCAAATAAAGCGCTTTTCGCGGTGCCTTCGCGAGCCGACATCCAGTTAGCATTACCCAGGCGCGTATTGATTTCACCATTGTGACTCATAAAGCGCTTGGGCTGCGCACGATCCCATGAAGGGAAGGTGTTGGTGGAGAAACGGGAGTGCACCATTGCTAAATGGGCAGTGAAATCCTGCGCACACAGATCGGTGAAGAAAGGCATCATCTGATCCGGGTTCAACATACCTTTATAAACGATGACTTTAGTTGATAGCGAACAAACGTAATATAGTTCACGCTGTTCCATGCGCTCATCGTTGCGAATAAGGTGTCCAGCCTCTTTACGTACCACATATAGCTTACGCTCGAAATCTTCGCTTGAAACGCCATCAGCCGCCGCCACAAATAACTGCTCCATATGAGGCTGTGCTAAACGGGCGGTGGGGCCAATATCTGCCTTATCCGCATCAACGGGCAGCAGGCGCCAGCCAATCAGTTTCTGGCCGGATTTTTCAATCAGCGCATTCATCAGGTTTTTACACTGCTCGCGTTCTGCTTCATCCTGGGGTAAAAATATATTGCCCGCGGCGTATTGGCCTTTTTCAGGCAGATCTGCGCCTAAATCCTGTTTTGCAACGCGGGTTAGAAATGCGTAGGGCAGGCTGGTCATAATGCCTGCACCATCACCGGTGTTGGCTTCACAGCCGCAGGCGCCACGGTGCACCATGCGGCGCAGAATATGGTCCGCATCTTCTACGATTTGATGGCTGGCCTGGCCTTTAATATGGGCCACAAAGCCTACACCACAGTTCTCTGTTTCGTTAGCAGGGTCATATAAACCATGCTTGTCAGGTCGGGTATATTGATTGAAGATGTTGTTGTTAGAACTCATTACCTGCCTCTTAATACCCGTAAAACACATAGATTTTGTCAGGTATTTCATCAATTTAGCTATCCGAAAAATCACCGCAGACACCGCGGGGGTCGGACAAGGGGCCGAGCATTTTACAGCAAAAGGATGTTAAAACAAAGAAATTGTGGGGGTGGGGATTCAAAGCATTTTATCCGCAAATAAACGGGGTGCTTCCTTTGTGATGTTTTTAAATAATATAAGTGTAAATAGTATAAGGAGGGTACCCAGGGCCAAAGGCAATAGCCTGTCCACCTGTTGTGATTAACGGCCTCGCCCCTTCTCAGCAAATATTACTCAGCAAATATTACGCCACTATTACTTTTAGGTATCGATTCGATTGCCTTTCAAAATATCTGTACCCGTTAGTTTCAAGAGGCAGATGTAGCCAATACGGGCAAACGAGTGACGCGGAATTATGGGAAAAAGAAGTGTTTTGGATAACTTCCTATTTTACCTTTGGCGTTTGGTTAAATATCGGCATGGTGTTTGTGAAATTTAATATTTGATACTGTGATCTGCGCTCAATTTCCAACTTGTCGAATCAGATCTGAGCACGAAACTATCCGCATTTTTTTTGAAAATTCAATTTTGATCCTGGTCACTCACTCGGGTGTTATCTGGATCTGATGGAATGAGTATTTTATCTTTCTGTTTAGGCTATGTCAGCCCACAACAAAGCAGCATTTAGAAATTGCCAGGCTGATTTTATTGAGTGATATATGCCTTCGTTAACATATATTGAATTACAAATAATCATCCTGCCATTTAGGTGAAAAAACATTGTTTTACATCAAGCTAACGCATGCACTACACATATGTGTTTTGTCATTTATGCGTGTAATATACCTATAAACTTATTTTAAAGGGTGCAGTCTATGGATAATCTGAAAGACGCTAAAGCGCTTTATCACCGGCTAGCTTTAAGTGAAAATGGTTTTGTTTTTGATCCTGTCAGCGGCCAGAGCTTTACCGTAAATGAAACTGGCATAGAGCTTCTTCATCTGCTTCAGCAATCAACTGATTTACAGGAAGTGCAGAAAGCACTTGCTGGTATTTACGATGCTCAGCCCAATGAGCTTGAACGAGATATCAATGACTTTACCAGTTCTTTATCTGAATTAATGAGCTGATATGCCAAATAGAAAACTTACAGTAGCGATAACGGGTATGAATGCCAAGCCCGATAACCCAGGCCCTGGCTTAGCGGTGTCTCGTTGTTTAACCGAATCAGAAGATTTCAGCGGCAGAATCGTAGGTCTAAGTTATGATGCGCTTGATCCAGGGCTTTATCTGAAAGACTATTGTGATACAGGATATCTTCTTCCCTACCCTTCGTCGGGTGATGATGCTTTTCTTGATCGATTAACGGCCATTCATGAAAAAGAACACATTGATATATTTATTCCCTGTCTTGATGCAGAGCTGCCCAGCATTATTCGTTTGAATTCTGTTATTAACGAAATGGGTATAAAAACTTTTTTACCCACGGCAGAGCAATTTCGTTTACGCAATAAAGACAAGCTGGTGGAGTTATCAGAATTAGCGGGAATAGATTGCCCAAGAATTGAAGCCATAACGAATGCTACATTCTTTTATCAATGCCAGGATGATAACTGGTCATTCCCATTGGTTGTAAAAGGTCTCTTTTATGATGCCAGAATTGTACATAACCCTGAAGAAGCCACAATTGCATTTAAATCCATAGCCGCCGAATGGGGCTTTCCTGTTCTGGTTCAGCAATTTGTTAAAGGTGAAGAATATAACCTGACTGCCGTTGGAGATGGTAAGGGCAATATGATTGGCGCGGTAATGATGAAAAAAATGGCGCTGACGGATAAAGGTAAAGCCTGGGCGGGGGTCACCGTGTTAGATGAAAAGCTTTATGACGCAAGTCACCAGTTAATAAAGGCTCTGCAATGGCGAGGCCCATTAGAAGTAGAAGTGCTTAAAGACACCAAAGGTAATTATAATTTACTGGAAATAAACCCCCGTTTTCCAGCGTGGATATATCTGTCACATGGTGTTGATCGAAACTTGCCCCTGGCTTTAATCAAACTGGCCATGAATGAAAAGCCGCAACAATATAATGCACTTAAACCCGGCATTATGTTTATTCGATATGCGCAAGAGGTGGTTGTGCCGATTAGTAAATTTGAAAGTCTTATTGTGAATGGCGTTAGCGATAGATGATTTACTAATAGATGATTTACCAATAGATGATTTACTAAAGGTACCCTAAAGACAAATGTGATATTAATGTTTTATCAGTGAGAGACACATGAATAGCAAAAAAAATGAACAAAATAAACAAAATAAAAAGTCCGCCAGAAAGCCGTGGGTAAAACCGACTATATCTCCCGTTCGTTCAGGTATTCAGAACAAGTTTGGCGCAACCGCCCATAGTCAATGGAAAGATAATATTGAAGGGGTGGCCATTAAAAAATTGATAGAAGATTATGGTTCACCTCTTTTTGTTATTTCCGAGAAAAAATTGCGTGGCAATATACGGCGTTTAAAGCGCGTGTTTAAGGCGCGTTATCCAGATGTGATTTTTGGTTGGTCTTATAAAACCAATTATCTGGGAGCTGTGTGTAATGTGTTGCATCAGGAAGGTTCATGGGCAGAAGTGGTGTCTAATTTTGAATATGAAAAAGCACGTAGCCTTGGTGTGCCAGGTGATAAAATAATATTTAACGGCCCCTATAAAAAACGCCAAATTCTCGAAACAGCCATAACTGAAAATGCCAGGATTCATATTGATCATATAGATGAATTATATTTAATTGAAGACATCAGCAATGAATTAAATAAAGACGTTAAAGTTACCCTGCGGCTTAATTTTGATACCGGTTACACTGAGCCCTGGAGCCGGTTTGGTTTTAATGTTGAATCGGGTCAGGCGTTGAATGCGGCCTGGCGAATTGCTTCCAGTAAACGCCTCAAGCTAACCGGTTTACACAGTCATATTGGTACCTTTGTACTTGAGCCATTAGCTTACACATCTCAAGTTCGTATCATGTGTGAGTTCATGAACATGGTTGAAGATAAAACCGATTGCGAAATAGAATATATTGATGTGGGAGGAGGGTTTGCTTCATTGAATTCATTGCAGGGTATCTATCTGCCACCTGAACAAGTTGTACCCAGTGTTGAACAGTATGCGGATGCCATCACTACAGTGTTACTGGAAAATACAGAAGAACGTGTCGCACGTGGAAGGGCGAGACCACAACTTGTACTCGAAACAGGGCGCGCGGTGGTTGACGATACCGAAGTCTTAATTTCTTCCGTGTTTGCCAATAAAAAATTACCGGATGGCCGCAATGCCATTGTGCTCGATGCAGGCGTTAATCTTTTATTTACCGCGTTCTGGTATAACCATCATGTTACACCGACTCGACCACTGGATGGTCGTGCAGAAGAAACGGTGCTTTATGGGCCATTGTGTATGAATATTGATGTGCTGCGTGCCAGCATCATGCTGCCACCCATTAATCCAGGGGATTCATTAATTTTCAGTCCGGTGGGTGCTTACAATCATACTCAATGGTTACAATTTATAGAATACCGACCTAATGTGGTGATGATTCACGAAGATAAAACGGTTTCTGTGATAAGAGAAGCAGAGGACTTATCTGCAGTGACTGCGCAGGAAAGAATGCCTGAGCATTTAAAAAAACCTTTTAGTTAAAGCTGACACTTGAATACGCACGAAACAAATCGAACGGGTTCTTTGCATAACAATGTATTGGGTGTGCTTAGAGCGTATGCGACTATATTATTTTTAAATCATCCAGTCTCTGGATTAATCATACTGCTCAGTACTTTATTTTTTCCTAATCTTGGTATTGCCGGTTTGATTGGTGCCATTACCGGGCTTGTACTTGCACGGTTTTTAAACTTTCCGCAAATTTCAAGCGGCATGCATATTTATAATAGTTTGCTGGTGGGGTTGTCATTGGGCGCTTTTTTTCAGCTTGATTATTATCTGGTCATGCTCATTGTTTTAGGCTCGGTGCTGGCGGTGTTCCTCACCGTCGCCCTGGCAACAGCGCTATGGCGACATGATGAATTACCTGTACTGAGTTTACCCTTTGTAATAGTTGCCATGACCATGGCATTTGCCGCCCGCAGTTATCAAAGTCTTCAGTATTATATTGCGCCTTACACTGCCGCAGGCGATTTTATTAATGTGTGTGTTGATACGTTTTTAAGTGCGATGGGGGCTATATTTTTTATGGCTAATCCAATGGCTGGCCTGGTGTTGTTTTTAATTATTTTTATTCATTCTCGATACCTTGCCTTGCTAGCTCTGGGTGGATACATCGTGGGTTATGCGCTGCTGATATTTCTAACGGGTAATATTAATCCTAATCTTGCAGCCTGGAGCGGTTTTAATTTTGCACTCACGGCCATGGCGGTGGGCGGTATATTCACCATACCCGGCGTTTATGGTTTTATAGTGGCGATGATATCAGCGGCACTCGCAGCATTAGTCACCACGGCGCTGCAAAATTTATTATTAGGTTATGGCTTACCGGTGATGGCGTTTCCTTTTTTAATTACCACGTTAACGGTATTGGCGGCCTTACGTCGGCGTATTGGTTTATCGGCACCTTATATGGCACCCATACCCGCTTTACCCGAAATTAATTTTGAACGAGCTCGACTGGCTAAAGTGCGAAACGGTGAAATTGGCAGCATTCCATTACTGTCACCGTTTTACGGTGAATGGGATATTTACCAGGGGTTTGATGGTGAGCATACACATAAAGCACCCTGGCAACATGCCCTTGATTTTTACATACTTGAACAGGGTAAAAGTTTTTCGGGTAATGGCTTAGCGTTAGACGATTTTTATTGTTTTGGTTTACCTGTTTTGTCACCTGCTTATGGTGAGGTGATACGCACATATGATCGCTTTAATGATAATAAACCCGGCGAAATGGACACCCATAATAACTGGGGTAATTTTATATTAATTCGGCTTGATACTGGGGCGCATGTTTTATTGGCTCACTTGAAGAAAAGCAGTATAAAAGTACGCGAAAAAGACAGAGTAGAGCCGGGCGTTGTGTTGGCAGCATGTGGAAATTCGGGCCGATCACCACAACCTCACTTGCATCTCCAAACACAGCATGATGCGGCATTGGGCGCGCCAACTATTGCATTTCATCTGGCGAGTATTGTCGTCGACGATAATAAGACTGAGCCCAGTTATCAGGTCGTTTCACGACCTGATAAAGGCGATCATGTGCAACCTGCGCAGAATGATGACAGATTGGCCAGAAACCTTCATTTGCCTGTCGGTCGATCGCTCAATTATAAAATGCAATGTGGAAAGCGTGATCAGGTTATTGAGCGAAAAATGCATGTAGAAGTAACGCTGGTAGGTCAGTACCGTCTGATTAGTGACAGTGGTGCCAGTGCTGCATTTGAGGAAAATAATGGTGTATTGGCTTTTTATGATCGTACCGGTCCAAAAGATGTGGTGCTGGATGCCTGGTTACTGGCGAATGGATTAACCCCATTAACAGACAAGGCATTTAACTGGATAGATTCACCTTCGGCCAGTTTATTACCATTAACTTTTATGCAGCAACTATGGTTAAATATCAGGTATCCATTGGGGTGTGGTCTACATAGTCAGTATCAACGTAACTGGAATAAAGCAGACAATCAATGGCTGCAAACCGCTAACCATCAACTAAAAAACATGTGGCAGGCTAACACCCGGTCACTTATATCACCAGATAGAGGGTGTATTGCTTATAGTTTAGAATTTAATAATCAAACGTATACAGCGGAATTAACCGATATTGGTCTGGTGAGTGATGCGGGTATTCCCGGCTGGCGCGAACCTGTTTCTGGGAGCACACAGCAATGAAATATTTCATTAACAGTCTTTTAATATGTTTAATGATTATATCCGGGCCGTTATATGCAGAAAATGAAAACGCCTGGTATATGTCTGCCAGTGCAAACATTAATTTCAGTGCTTTTTCTAAATCAGAAAACCTGGACACACAAACCGAACTTAGTTTTTTCATTGATGCCGATTATCTTGAAAATTATGGATTAAGTGCTGGGTTGATATATCAGAACCAGGGGCAGAACAGTTTCAATGATATATCCAATAGTATTTTTTTCCTGGGTGGGCGTTATCATATCTACCCTGAATCATTGCCAGGAAAGTTAAGCCTGTCGTTAGACGCCTATAGGGAAAGTGAAAACACCACAGTTAAAACAACACGCACCGAAGCGACTGGGCCAGGGCCGGGTGGGACGCCTACAATGACGATCACCACTGAATTAATTAATGATTCAATGGAAATATTCAATCCAGCCATTTCATTTTTAAATTATGCAAAGACCTTTTATGTTGATCTGGGTTATACCCAGTCTAAATATGGTTCAACTGATCCTGCGATTGGCGTGCTCACAGTCAAGCAATGGACGCCCACGGTTGGTTTTTCATTTAATGATCAGTATGACTGGCTGCAATTTCGATATTACATTATAGATCTTTCTAATGATGCCAGGAGTCCTGGTGTTACAAAAACCACGGCCGGCGAATTTAAATTAACTCACTGGACTAAAAAGAAAGAGAATTCCAGCCTTGATAATGTCCAGTTTATTTTACTCACAGGAAAAAGATTATTTGCAGTAGATCGTGATGCAAGAAAAGTATATAACCTTGCCGATATGCAAACTTCGACTTTTTCAATGGGCGGCAACTGGAAACCTGCGAGTAAAAATGAATTTTATATCTATGCAGGTGTAGAGAATTATGAAGATCCGTTTTCAAATCAAAACTATAGTAATATATTTTTGTACTCAGGCTATAAAAAATACTGGTAAGAGAATATTATGAAAATGATACTGACTAAAATAATGACTGCATTAATGTTTATCTTTGTTTCAGTTGATGCGGTTTCAGCGGATGACGCCTGGATGCGAAGTTATACACTGGAAGCGGCGGGACAGTATGCGGCGGCAGCTCAATCCATTGAACATTTTTTAAAAGAGATACCCACCCATGAATTTGCGACATTACGCAGTGGCTGGCTTTACTATTTGGCGGGCAATTACTCCCGTTCCATCACGCATTATCAAACCGCTTTAGAGCTTAATAAAAAATCAATGGATGCCATGCTAGGAATGAGTCTGCCTCTTATGGCACAGGCGCGCTGGCGAGAAGCAGCCTCGAAAACGCAAGAGGTGATAAAAATTTCTAAATGGAATTACCTGGCCCACTCTCGCCTTATGGTTTGCGAGGACAATCTAAAACAGTGGGACAGGTTAAAAAAACATGCTGAAACGCTGAGCTCATACTATCCTTCTGATGCAACCATTTTAGTGTATCTTGCCAGGGCGTATAGTCACACTAATAAGAATGGCAAAGCTAGAGAAATATACCAACAGGTTTTACAGCGTTACCCGGGGCACCTTGAAGCCAGTAAGTTCCTGTCCAGGTGATAACCTAGATACTTCAATAATTGATTGTTTAATGACAGGGTAAGGAGGACATATTTTAATGCCATAATCCTGAGCGTTCACTTCTGAGTGCGAGTTCAACCGGTCGATGCAGGCTTTTAAAAAAATAAAACTTTATAAATTTTTAGGCAGGTGACTGCTTTATGTATTCATGAACGCCAAAGAAAATTCATGCTAAATTTGGGCTATGCGCCTACGGCACATAATTATTTATAAAAGTTTTCGTTTTTATTCGTAGCCGTTTTATTTTTTCTTAAAAATATTCTCGAAACAATAATTAGTCGCCTCAACAAATCCTTCAACACTGCCACAGTCAAAGCGGCGGCCCTTAAATTTATACGCCATCACGCAGCCATTTTTGGCCTGTTCTTTAATTGCATCGGTGAGCTGAATTTCGCCACCGGCACCGGGTTTTACATCGCGTAATAATTCAAAAATATCCGGGGTTAGAATATAACGCCCAATCACCGCCAGATTGCTGGGAGCCTTGTCTGCGGGTGGTTTTTCTACCATGTCATTTACACGATAAATATTATCGCTAATCATCTCACCATCAATCACACCGTAGCTGCTGATGTTTTCTTTAGGGACTTCTTCAATCGCAATAATCGAGCAGCGGAACTGATTGTAAAGCGCCACCATCTGTTTCATTACGCTGTCTTCGCCGGGTTCGGTGATGCACAGGTCATCTGCTAAAATGACCCCGAAGGCCTGATCGCCAATCATATTTTTGCCCGCCAACACCGCGTGGCCAAGGCCCTTCATTTCTTTTTGCGGGGTGTAGGTGAAGGTGCAGTTGTCTAGCAAGTTGCGAATATCGGTCAGTTTGGCTTCTTTGCCGGTGCCGGAAATTTCATTTTCAACTTCGTAGCTAATATCAAAATGGTCGGCGATGGAGTGTTTGCCGCGCCCGGTAACAAAGGCATTGTGGATCATGCCCGCATTTAAGGCTTCTTCAACTGCGTAGTGAATTAAGGGTTTGTCTACAACCGGCAGCATTTCTTTGGGAATGGATTTGGTAGCGGGTAAAAAACGGGTGCCGTAGCCAGCCACCGGGTAGAGGCATTTTTTGATCATTCGAAGCAGTCCTTCAACGGGAAATAATTTTAATTTTGTTGGGATTTTACGTTATAAAAAGTTAAAAGTCATAGGCAAAACAAAAAACAGCCAGGCGATGCCTGGCTGCTTTGACTTACGACTGATGCTGCAGGATTTATGACTACCCTTTATGACTATCCTTTGTGATACTGCTCACTCAGCTCATGCACTGAGTCGACCAGTGCTTTTACATTTTCCGGGTCGATATCCGGCGTGATGCCGTGGCCTAAGTTAAATACGTGGCCTTCGCCTGTGCCAAAATCTTTAAGAATTTTAGCGGCTTCCTCGCGAATGACTTCCGGTGATGCGTAAAGTGTATTCGGATCCATATTGCCCTGCAACGCGACCCGGTCACCGACCTGGGCTTTGGCATCCGCAATGCTGGTGCTCCAGTCTATGCCCAGTGCATCACAGCCGGTATCCGCCATGGCATTTAACCACTGGCCGCCGCCCTTGGTGTATAAAATCACCGGCACCTGTCGGCCATCGGCTTCGCGGGTCAGGTTATTAACGATTTTTTGCATGTAGTCTAATGAAAACAGGCGATACATTTCAGGGTTTAAGTTGCCGCCCCAGGTATCAAAAATCATCACCGCCTGAACGCCTGCGGCGATCTGGGCATTTAAATAACTGGTAACGGATTCTGCAATTTTGCTTAATAACTGGTGAGCGAGTGCCGGGTCATTAAACAGCATGGTTTTTGATTTGCTAAAGGTTTTGCTACTGCCGCCTTCAATCATGTAGGTGGCCAGTGTCCACGGGCTGCCGGAAAAACCAATTAGAGGCACGTCGCCATTGAGCTCGCGACGAATCGTGCGTACCGCGTCCATCACATATTTCAGTTCGCCTTCCGGGTCGGGAATCGGCAGGTTTTTTACATCCGCGGCGCTGCGAATCGGGTTGCTGAATTTCGGACCTTCACCGGTTTCGAAATATAAACCTAAACCCATGGCATCCGGGATGGTTAAAATATCTGAAAACAGAATGGCCGCATCCAGTTCAAAACGTCTTAAAGGTTGCAGGGTAACTTCGCAGGCCAGGTCCGGGTTCATGCACAGGCTCATAAAATCTCCAGCCTGTTCGCGGGTCGCGCGGTATTCGGGTAAGTAGCGGCCGGCCTGACGCATGATCCATACGGGGGTTTTGTCAACGGGCTGCTTTAACAGGGCGCGGAGGAAACGATCGTTTTTGAGTTCTGTCATGGTTTTAAATCTGAAATTGAAGTTTTTTAGGATTTAAACTTCGTCATTCCCGAGCGTTTCTGTCGGGGATCCAGTGTCTATAACGTCTCTAGATTCCCGACAGAAACGCTCGGGAATGACAGAATAAATAGTGAAGCTAACTGTTAAGCTGAGCTTTAATTTTACCGCTCACCGCGCCCATATCTGCACGGCCCTGCATCTGGGGTTTTAGAATCCCCATAACCTTGCCCATGTCTTTTATTGACGCGGCACCGGTATCGCTAATGGCTTTTGCAATTAGCTGGTCAATCTCATCGTCGCCTAATGCTTCGGGCAGGAAATCCTGAAGAATTGAAACTTCATATTCTTCCTGTTCCCATAAGTCATCTCTACCCGCGTCTTTATACTGGCTGATAGATTCACGACGCTGCTTAACCATTTTGTCGAGTACGACAAGCACTCGATTATCATCAAGCTCTATACGCTCATCAACTTCAATCTGTTTGATGGCGGCTAAAACGAGTCGAATAACACCCAGACGCTTTTTATCGCCCCCTTTCATAGAGGCTTTCATATCGGCGGTCAGGCTTTGCTTTAGATCACTCATGTGCGGCCCAATACTATTATATTAGCGGCGACGATGAGGGTTACGCGTTAAACGCTCGCGCTCTTTCGATAATTTTTTCAGGTTACGCTTTACAGCAGCAGCTGCTTTACGCTTACGTTCAGTTGTGGGCTTTTCATAGCACTCGCGACGACGGATTTCGGTTAAGATACCGGCTTTTTCGCATGAACGTTTAAAACGACGAAGAGCAACGTCAAACGGCTCGTTGTCTTTAACTTTTACTTGTGGCATTCAGAACTCTCACTCTAAAATAGAGAATAAATTTATTAACAGGTATCGGTGGCCAAACCAATGACATGGCCAATCCGGTACCGTGGAACCGCGGGATTATAGCCCCTTGTGCGATAATAACCAAATAAAATATGCAGATAATTTCAGGATAACCCTCAGGATAACGTGAAGAATGATTGTTTTAGGTATTGAATCCTCCTGTGATGAAACCGGTTTGGCCGTGTATGACTCGGAAAAAGGCCTGCTGGGCCATGTACTGCACTCACAAATTGCCCTGCACGGAGAGTACGGTGGTGTGGTGCCGGAACTGGCTTCGCGGGATCATGTGCGCTACCTGTTGCCGCTGGCGGAGCAGGTGCTGCAGCAGGCGGGAATCACTAAATCGGAATTAGACGGTATCGCCTACACCGCCGGTCCCGGTTTGATGGGGGCGTTAATGGTAGGGGCCTGCACCGGGCGGGCGATGGCGCTGGCGCTGGGTATTCCAGCGGTAGCGGTGCATCACATGGAGGGGCATTTGCTGGCCCCCATGCTGGAAGCTGCCGCGCCACCATTTCCCTTTGTCGCATTACTGGTTTCCGGCGGGCACACCCTGTTGGCGGAAGTTAAAGGCATTGGTCAGTACGAATTGCTGGGCGAAAGCCTGGATGATGCGGCGGGTGAAGCGTTTGATAAAACCGCCAAAATGCTAGGGCTGGGTTATCCCGGTGGCCCCATTCTGGCGAAGCTGGCAGAAAAAGGTGAGGCAGGGATTTATAAGTTTCCCCGGCCCATGTGTGATCGCCCGGGGCTGGACTTTAGTTTTAGTGGTTTAAAAACCTTCAGTCTCAATACCTGGCAAAAAGAAGTTGCCCAGGGTAATGAAAATGCGCAAACCCAGGCCAATATCTGCAAAGCATTTGAAGAAGCGGTGGTAGATACTCTGACGATTAAATGCCGGCGGGCGATTCAGCAGGTGGGGGCGAAAACCCTGGTGATTGCCGGCGGGGTTGGGGCAAATTTGAGTTTACGAAAGTCATTAAAGGCGATGATGGAAAAAGAGGATGGCGATTTGTTCTATCCACGCATTGAGTTTTGTACGGATAATGGGGCGATGATTGCCTATGCGGGGTGTTTGCGACTGGTGGCGGGTGAAACTGAGCCGCTGGCAATCAATGTGAGGGCGAGATGGCCGATGAGTGAGTTGAGTGCGATTAGTGACTGACCCGTGGTGAATCGAGTTGCTCTGTTAAGGCACTTCGCCATCGGGGACAGATCTTGCTTTTTAAAATCTGTCCCCTGTTGTGATACCACCAAAAGTATTACGAAGTGAATTAGCTACATTGTCGGCTCTTGATGGCATCACAACAGGGGACAGGGCGCAAAAAGCGGCGACCTTTCCCCGCTGGAGATGGGCCTAAGCAGAGTAATTAGCTTTCTGCTTTTTTCTTATCGCCAATCTTATCTTCTTTACCTGACAGTAAATTCTGAATATTTTTCTTATGCTTCCAGATTAACAGCGCCGCCATAAATGCCACGCAAGCGGTAATCACCATCGACTGTGTAATAAACCACGCCAGCACCGGTGAGCCACTGGCAGCAACCAGTGCAGATAAAGATGAATAACGAAACACCACCGCCATAAACAACCAGATGCCAATCGTACCTAAACCCAGCATCCAGTTGGTTCCGATGAGTACGCCTAAAATTGTGGCCACACCCTTGCCACCTTTAAAGCCGTAATACAGGGGAAATAAATGCCCTAAAAATGCCGCTACACCAGTGGCGGCGATGACTTCGTCCGGCATTTTCAGTAGTACGGCTATTAAAACCGGAATTAATCCCTTTAACATATCCCCCAACAACGTAATAATGGCGGCCTTTTTACCTCCTGCACGCAACACATTAGTGGCCCCGGGGTTGTTTGAACCGACGGTTCGCGGGTCAGGGAGCGACATGATTTTGCAGGTAATAATGGCGGCGGAAACCGAACCGAGTAAATAGCCGAACAGGGCGAAGCCAGTAATTATAAGTATAATGTCAGCTGAGAGATCCACAAAGGGTACCAACGGGTGATTAAAGTAGGCTGCAATTTAGCACGAATTGAAACAACGGTGAAATAGTGTGACGCTTGATAACAGAAAAGTCAGCTGTGTGTTTGTGCATGGCTGGGGAATGAACCACACTATCTGGCAGCCGGTATTAGATAAACTGCCCGGCTGGATTGAAGCCAGTGCATTAGACTTACCCGGCCACGGCCAAAGAACCGACGCATCGTTTACTGATTTGGCGGACCTCACAAAAGATTTACAGGCACAGTGCAAAAGCATTAAAAAACCTGGTCAGCCGTTAATGCTGGTTGGCTGGTCATTAGGCGCTCTGCCCTGTTTGCAATTAGGTGTTGAGGGCTCGAAAGCGGTTGACGCCCTGTTACTGGTAAGCAGTAACCCGTGTTTTGTGAGTCGTGAAAACGGCGACTATGGCATTGATGGCGAAATTTTTAATAGCTTCGCACAGTCACTGAAAAAAGATTTTTCAGGTACAATTCGCCGCTTCTTATCATTGCAGGTAAAAGGCTCCGCATCCGGGCGTGAAATTTTACGCAATTTAAGAGAGAAAATTTTGCAGCAACCGCAGCCAGATGAAAGCTGTTTAGATGCGGGGTTGGCGATTTTGCAGCAGGTGGATTTGCGCGACGCGCCCGCAAAAATTAAACAGCCTTTGCAGTGGATTCTGGGTGAGCAGGACAGCCTGGTTAAAGCAGAGCTTGCGCAAACCTTAGCGCAGGTAAGCGTTTTTGAAAAAGCCGGACATGCGCCATTTTTATCTCACACAGAAATGTTTGTTGAACAGTTAGTCAATCAAATTAAGAAAATTTAATGAGTCAAACCGAAAAAAATCGTATCCAGAAACATTTCGATGCAAAAGCTATTTGTTATGAATCTTCAGCTGTATTGCAACGTAATGTTTGTAATGAACTTTTACAGCGCCTGGATTTAACCCGCTTAAAGCCGGGTGTTGTTTTAGATGTGGGTTGCGGCACGGGCTGGGGGACGCAGGACTTATTAAAAAAATATAAAAAAGCCAAAATTATCTCTTTAGACCTGTCCCCTGAAATGCTCAAGCAAACCAGAAGCAAAGGCGGCTGGTTACGAAAACCGCAATTAATTTGTGCGGATGCGGAAGATATCCCATTAGAAGATGAATCCGTGGATTTAATTTTTTCCAGTTTAATGCTGCAGTGGTGTGATTATAAAAAAGTTTTCGCGGAGTTTAAGCGCATTTTAAAACCCGATGGTTTATTAATGTTTTCAAGTTTCGGGCCGGATACCTTAAAAGAGTTAAAACAAAGCTGGGCGCAGGTTGATAATCATGCGCACGTCAATGTATTTACCGATATGCATGATCTGGGTGATGCATTAATTCATGCGGGGCTGGCGGAGCCGGTAATGGATATGGATTTGCTGACGCTCACGTATAATGATGCAATGTCGGTAATGAAAGATTTAAAAGCCATCGGCGCAAATACAATTTTAAAAAACCAGCAAAAAGATACGGAGCAGGGGCTGGTGACGCCGGGTAAATTAAAGCGGGTAGTCGCGCATTACGAACAGTTTCGAAAAGACGATATCATACCGGCCAGTTATGAAGTGGTTTATGGGCATGCCTGGAAAACAAAGCAAAGAGTAACAAAAATAGAACAGACGGAATTTCCTGTTTCATTTGATAAAATTTAATTGTGTGTGGGTAATTTTTTATGGATGATTTTTAAGGGCTATCGGTGTGCGTACCAGTCATATTAACCTGAACAGAATCGTCATTCGCGAATGGTTTTTATCGGGAATCCAGCGACTTTAAAGTATTTAAAGCCGTTGGATTTTCTGTTATTAATTTTTCAGAATTATTTTTTCAGGATTAACTTTCCAGGATTAACTTTCCAGGATTAACTTTCCAGGATTAACTTTCCAGGATTAACTTTCCAGGACTAATTTTCGAGGTTACTCCGAATTTTCTTCATCGCATTTTTTTCCAGCTGACGAATGCGTTCCGCTGAAACATTATACTTTGCAGCAAGTTCATGTAGCGTTGCCTTATTCTCCTCATCCATCCAGCGTGACATAAGAATATCGCGGCTACGATCGTCAAGCATTTTCAATGAGTCAGTCAGGGCTACACTGCGTTGCTGTTGCCAGTCGCTAGACTCAAGCTGTTGTGCCGGATCATGGGTCGGGCTGGCAATGTAGCTTGATGGTGCAACCAGTGCGTCATCGTCATCATCGGACGTGGCATCAAATGCCATATCGTAATTGCTCAGGCGTGATTCCATTTCGAGAACGGTTTCAGGCTTAACCCCAAGATCTTTTGCTACGCCTTCCACTTCGGCCTGACTGAACCAGCCCAGACGTTTTTTAGAGCTACGCAGATTAAAGAACAGTTTGCGTTGTGCCTTGGTGGTGGCAATTTTAACAATGCGCCAGTTTTTCAATACATATTCGTGAATTTCTGCGCGAATCCAGTGCACCGCAAATGACACCAGTCGTACATTGTGGTCCGGACTAAAGCGTTTAACAGCTTTCATCAGACCCATATTACCCTCTTGTACCAGATCAGCCATGGGCAGGCCGTAACCCTGATAGCCACGGGCAATACGAATAACGAAACGCAGGTGGGACATAACCAGCTTTTGAGCTGCTTCCAGGTCACCGTGTTCTGACAGGCGATAACCATACTCACGTTCTTCCTCAGCCGTCAGCATTGGGAACGCCTGTGCGTTCTGGATATACTGATCCAGACTACCACTGGAAATGGGTAGATGATTAGTGGCAAGTACGAGTTCTTTTGACATATCAGCTCCTGAATTTGGTGGTTATATTAGCACTCTTTACGTAGGAGTGCTAATTGCTGCATAAGTTCATACTAATATAGGAGAAAACACGGATTTGTCAAATAAAAATTGTTACTGAATCATGCTGAGTGGGGTGTTGGGATGGTGAATTTGCAGATATTGCTGGCGTAGCATTAACAGGTTATTCAGGCGGGCAACCAGCATCGGCTCTCTCACCGGCTTTTCCAGAATGTCATTGGCCCCGGCTGAGAAAATTCGGTTCAGGCTGTCCGGATCGGCTTCTATATTGCTGGATGTGGTCACGAGTATGGGTAGCAGTTCGTAGCCCAGTCCCAGCCCATGGCGAATTTCGCGAATTAAATCCCGGCCGCTCATGTGGCCTTCGAGCTGGATATCGGTTAATAATAAATCAAAGGGCTGGATGTGGTCTTTTGTAAATGAGTGTTGAATATGTTGTAGCGCCTGCTCCGCATCAACCGCGTGCAGGTAATTATAATCATGCTTGCTGAGTAAGTTTTTTGTGGCCAGCGCAACCGTCGGGCTATCTTCGACGTAAAGAATATTGCCGGTTAGCAGGGCGCGGATCGGATCGGTATTTAAAAACGAATAGATATAGTCGACCAGTTTTTGTTGCCCCAGCTTCTTGTCAAAATAGCCATTTACCAGGCTACAGGCCATATTTTCCTCATATATTCCGGTTTTCTCCCCGGAAATAACAATCAGAGGTGTGGTTTTAATAGACAGCTCGATACGAATAATGTCTATCATTTTATGACAGTCAATATCGGGTAAGTTTCGAGATGTGGTGATCAGGGCATATTTATGCGCTTTTAGCAGGCGAAATGCTTCTTCTGCATTCATCGCTGCATCTACCGTAACATTGGGGATATTTTTGGCAATGAGCTTGCTGATAACAGCCAGGCTGGTGCCCGAGTGGTCGATTAGTAAAACCCGTTGAGATTCAATTGTCATAATTTAATGACTTCAGGCCGGCTAATCTAAATGGGCCGCTAAAAAGTCTGATCGCTTTAATTATTTTCAACAAGTATAGACAAAATACCATGACAGGTCAGACGATTGATCGATTGTTTGTTGCGGCTTATCGGAATGTGCGGTTTGACCCGGCGTGGTAAATAAAAAACCTAGGGAACGTCTGATTAAGTCTGGTTAGAATTAGGCTGAGATAAAAGTGTTCCTATTTTTCACGAAGTGAGGCGTAATAGTCATTCTATTGCAACGAACTTCGAGGAAAATAGGGGCGCTTTTAGCCAGCATAAAATAATCACGACTTGATCAGAGGTTCCCTAGCTCGGCTCGATTTCGCTTAAATGGCGCCCCACCGCAATCCACGAGCCCGCCAGCCCGAGAAAACAGCTAAAGCCAATCATGTTGATGGCCTCTGAAAAACTTAAGCCGCGCAGCTCAAAACCGCTGTTGTAGAGGCTGGCCAGGTGGGCCACCGAGTTATCCAGCAGATTGATGGACAGACTGGTGAGCAGCCAGGCAAATAGCCCACCGCCAATGCCGTACCAGAAACCGGTGTAGAGAAAAGGTCGACGAATAAACGCATTGGTGCCGCCAATGAGTTTGGTGACTTCAATTTCTTCGCGGCGATTCTGGATATCGAGCCGGATGGTGTTGCCCACCACCAGCAATACTGCAATCCCCAACAGGCTGGCGATCACCCAAATGGCCCGGTGGGCAATGTCGAGCATGGCAAACAGGCGTTTTACCCATTGTAAATCTAGCTGTGCCAGCGCCACCTGTTTTTGCTGATTTAACTGCTTAATTAAATGGCGAATTTTATCCGGGCGGCTCTCATCAACCACCGGCTGAATGGTGATCACATGGGGCAGCGGGTTATCACCCAGAGCTTCAACCGCACCGCCAAAGCCAGATATTTTTTTGAATTCCTTCAGGGCCTGTACTTTATTAATCATAGACACCGACGCCACATCATCAAAAATACGCAGCTTGCCCATTAACTGCCGAGCCTGCTTTTCACTGACATCGGATTTTAGAAAAACCGAAATTTGTGCACTATTGTCCCAGCCAACGCTGACATAACTGGCATTATTGAGCAGCACAAACATACCCGCGGGCAGCGCCAGGGCAATTGCAATTACAGCAATGGTCATAAAAGAGGCGGCTGGCTGGCGGGTCATTACACCCAGGCTGGCAATCAGCGTGCGCAGGTGATTTATTCCCCAGGCTTTAAACGGGCTACTTTTGGCGAACTGGTTGCTGTCTGACTTTGCCATGCTATGCGCTTTGTGGCGGACGACTTGCCAGATCGTTATGAGAAAGCTGTCCCTGATCCAGGCTGACCACCGGGCTACCCATCTGCTTAATCAGGTCTAAATCGTGGCTGGCAATAAGCACGGTGACCCCAACATCATTGAAGCGGGCGAATAATTCCATAATTTCTTTTGATAGTTGCGGGTCCAGGTTACCCGTGGGCTCATCAGCCAGCAGTAAACCGGGCTTGTGAACAATAGCGCGGGCAATGCCGACGCGTTGTTGTTCACCGCCGGATAAGGTTATAGGGGCAGATTTTTCCTTGTTTAATAAACCCACCTGATCTAAAGCGGCGCGTACCCGGCTGCCAATTTCCCGGTGCTGAAAGCCGGCAATAATTAATGGCAGGGCCACATTGTCAAATACCGTGCGGTCGTAAAGCAGGTGATGATTCTGAAAAATTATGCCGATATTGCGGCGAATGTAGGGTACTTTGCTATTGCTCACGCTGCTCAGGTTAATACCGTCGAGCACCAGATTGCCGCGACTGGGCCGTTCAATTAAGGCAATCAGTTTTAATAATGTACTTTTACCCGCACCGGAATGTCCGGTGAGATACGCCATTTCGCCGCGGGGCAAATGAAAGCTCACATTGCTGAGTGCTTCATGGCCACCGGGGTAGCGTTTGCAGATATTATCAAAACGAATCATGGGGGCTATTCTGCACTAAGTTTTTGAGGCTGAAAAGATTTAGCGATAAAATATAAAATCAAAGTCAGCTAGTGGGGCTTTTGTGCGAAGCTAAAACTAAAATAATCACCCAGTGTTTTTTGTATTTTTGACACGGGAAAACGGCCGTCGAGTCTGTCGCCCCAGGTGGAGCAGTCGAGTTTAATCATGTCGGCGTTATGATCTGAGTATAAATATATTTCAGCGGAGTAACGCAGAATCCTTGGGCCGGAGGCCTGCGCCTGACCGCCCCGCAGGTCACGCAGAGACATGATCAGAGGCGCCCTGGTGTTGAGCCGGGTGGAATATCAAATGCCAGCGAGTTTGGGTCATCGGATTTTAATGACATGCAGGCAGTCAGAAAAAAAGCTGTTATCGCGATAAAGATAAGTTTCATTTTTGTGTCCACAAATTAGTTGGGCTCTTTATCCAGCAGGGCATCTACAAACTCAACCGCATGAAACTCGCGCAAATCATCAATGCCTTCGCCAACCCCAATAAAGCGTATCGGGGTGCTGAGCTTTTGCGCAATGGCAAATAAAATACCGCCTTTTGCAGTGCCATCGAGTTTGGTTAAAACCAGCCCGCTTAAACCCATTGCCTGATTAAATTGTTGTGCCTGAATTAAACCGTTCTGGCCGAAGCCCGCATCCATGACTAGCAGGGTTTCATGCGGGGCGCTGTCATCCAGCTTGCCCATTACGCGTTTAATTTTGATCAGTTCGTCCATTAAATTATCCTGCGTATGCAGGCGTCCGGCGGTGTCCGCAATCACCACATCAATGTTTTTTGATTTAGCGGATTCAATCGCGTCATAAATGACCGAAGCGGAATCTGCACCGGTCCCCTGAGCCACCACGCTGATATTATTGCGCTCACCCCAGGTTTGTAATTGCTCAACCGCGGCGGCACGAAAAGTATCGCCGGCGGCGAGCATCACTGACTTGCCCTGATTTTGAAAGCGTTTTGCGAGTTTACCTATGGTGGTGGTTTTGCCCGCGCCATTAATCCCAATGACCAGAATCACAAAGGGCGAGTGGCTGTTATCAATCACCAGTGGTTGTTCCACTGGCTGTAAAATTTCGACCATGTCATCGCACAGTGCATTAAACAGTGCGACAGGGTCATTTAATTCATTGCGCGAAACCCGCCGGGTGAGGTCGTTAATAATGCGGGAGGTGGATTCCACACCTACATCGGCGCTGAGCAGGCGGGTTTCCAGTTCTTCAAGTAATTCATCGTCAATGGTTTTTTTGCCGAGGAGTAAATCCGCCATGCCATCGGTTAAACCCGCGCGGGTTTTGCCGAGGCTGTCTTTAAGGTGAATTAACATGCCGTGTTCATCAACTTTTGCCCAGTCCTCAGCGGTGGGTGGGCTAAAGGATGAGCCGGATTTTATTTCGTGTGGCGGGTTATCGGCCTGATTATCAGCCGTATTATCAGCCCGATTATCAGCCCGATTATCAGCAGTAGCCGTTAAATTTTCAGGGTTATCTTTAGCGCCATCTTGTGTTTTCTGTGTAGCGGACTCAGCGCTTACTGATTTCTCGGTTGCAGCCGCTGCAGCCGCTACAGGCTTTGACCTGCCGGGCGTAAACGAAGCACCGGATTTAACGTTAGGTGGCGAGACGTTATTTGGCAAGACGTTATTTGGCAAGGGCTCGTTCGATTCAACGGCGGTCTGACTGACTGTTTCCGGTGTCGCTTTAGATTTTTCTTTTTTGGGGCGTAGAAAACCAAACATAATTTATAAATGACTTGTGTATCAGGAGGTGCTTATCCTATCATCGCGAGGAACTCAGGTTAAGTATTCCGGTCATTATTCTTCATACCGGGCAACCACACAGTGTGAATTATGCACGGCCTCTTCTGGAAAAAGAGGGAATTAAAATAGATTCGTACTGTAACCCCCGCTGTAAGTAATGAATAAGCGGGGCGCGGGGTGATTAAATCTCCTCTACTCTCTATCATTGAAAAGAGGGGGATAAAAATTTAAGGGCAAATTGAATGAAATTAAAGAAAATCAGCACAGTATTCGTGCTTGGCGGAATATTGATGGGGCTATCCGCATGTCAGACTAATCCGTCGGCGGATTCGGCAAAAGCCACTGCGGCGCAAGTTATGGATTCGAAAAATACGCTATCTAAAAGTCATGTTAGTCAGTCAGGCGTATACAGTTTTATGTTGAACAATGGCATGAAAGTGCTGGTCAAACCCGATCATCGTTCACCGGTGGCGGTGTCACAGGTGTGGTACAAAGTCGGTGGTTCCTATGAATTTGCCGGGGTGACCGGTGTTTCCCACGCCCTTGAACACATGATGTTTAAAGGCACCAAAAAATTAAAGCCCGGCGAGTTTTCAGAAATTATTGCGGCCAATGGCGGCAGTGAAAATGCCTTCACCGGCAAGGATTACACCGCCTATTTTCAGCGCATTTCCAGCGATCGTTTAGAGCTTTGTCTGCGCAATGAAGCTGACCGGATGCGTAATTTGCAACTCAGTGAAGACGAGTTTAAAAAAGAAATTGAAGTGATAAAAGAAGAGCGTCGCTCACGTACCGATGATAATCCGAGCGCCTTAACCTACGAGCGATTTAATGCTGCGGCGTTTATCAATTCTAGTTATCAGCAGCCCATTATCGGCTGGATGGAAGATCTGGACAGCATGCAGTTAAGTGATTTAAGTGCCTGGTATAAAACCTGGTATGCACCCAATAATGCAACGCTGGTGGTGGCCGGTGATGTTGATCCGCAGCAGGTGAAAACCTGGGCAGAAAAATATTTTGGGGTGTTAAAACCTTCCGTTATAACACCACCAAAACCGCGGCGCGAAGTTGCCCAGCTGGGTGAGCGGCGCATCACCGTAAAATTGCCGGCGAAGGTTCCCTATTTGTTAATGGGTTATAAAGTGCCGGTACTAAAAACACGACTTAAAGAGCAAAAAGAGACCACGGATATTTATGCGCTGGAAGTATTGGCCGGTGTCCTTGATGGCGGCCAGAGCAGTCGGTTAAGTCGTCGACTGGTACGTGAAAAAGAAATCGCGTCCTCCGCCGGTGCGGGGTACGATCCGTATGCCCGACAGCAGACTTTATTTTTATTTGACGGCTCTCCCCGCGCGGGACATACGGTTAAAGAACTGGAAATGGCGATTAAAGAACAAATCAAAAATATTCAGAATACACCACCGTCGGCACAGGAACTTGAGCGGGTAAAAGCACAGGTAATGGCGTCATCGGTGTATGAAAAAGATTCGGTTTTTTATCAGGCGATGCAGCTGGGCACATTAGAAACCGTGGGCGTGGGCTGGCAGAAAAAAGATGAGTATCTGAAAAAAATCCAGCAGGTGACTGCATTGCAGGTGCAGGCCGTGGCCAAAAAATATTTAACGGATGATAGCCTGACGGTGGCGGTGTTAGATCCACAACCGATCGATACAGCTAAGCAGCGAGTTGATCGTGCCGCGGGAGGTCGTCATGGCCAGTAAAAAAGAATTAATAAGTAGCAATATAATGAACTGTAAAAAAATATTCTTGTTTGTGGGGTTTCTGTTTGTAAGCTCGGCAAGCGCATCACCACAAATTCAGCATTGGCAAACTCAAAATGGCGCGGAGGTTTATTTTGTGCCGTCTAATGATATTCCAATGGTGGATGTGCGCATTGTATTTGATGCGGGCAGTGCGCGGGATACTGAAAGCGAAGCGGGTTTATCCGGCACTGCGCTAATGACCAATGGTTTACTGGCGGAAGGTGCCGCGGGGGATGATGCTCAAGTGTTGGCGGAAAAGTTTGAAGCGGTGGGTGCCGCATTTGGTAACGGCGCATTAAAAGATATGGCCTGGTTAAATATGCGCAGTTTACGCGATGATAAATATTTGCAACCGGCGTTAATTAACCTGAAAAATATTTTAAGTTTTCCAGCGTTTAATAAAGTGTCTTTTAAGCGCGAGTTAGAGCGTTTAAAAATTTCCGTAAAAGCGGGCAAACAATCCCCGGGAACCATTGCCTCATTACGGTTTTTTGCAGAGCTGTATGGTGATCATCCGTATGCGCAACCCAGTACGGGTACAGAAGAAAGTTTGCAGCAGTTAACAGTAAAAAATCTGCAGGCGTTTTACAAAAAATATTATGTTGCTAAAAACGCGGTTATCTCTATTGTGGGGCAGCTGAGCACCGATGAAGCTAAAAAAATGGCGGCGGACTTAGTCGCAGAATTGCCCGCTGGAGAACATGCTAAAGCCTTGCCAGAAGTTAAAGCATTAAGCAAAGCAAAAACGATTCATATCGATTTTCCGTCAAGGCAGAGCACGGTGTTAATGGGGCAGCCTGGTCTGGCGCGGGGCGATGCGGATTATTATGCTTTGTATCTGGCTAACCATGCCTTCGGTGGCAGTGGGTTTGGTTCGCGTCTGATGCATGAGGTGCGGGAAAAGCGCGGCCTGGCTTATAGCACCTACAGTTATTTTTCGCCGATGCGTGCTGCGGGGCCCTTTCAGATTGGTTTAAAAACCCGCAACGATCAGCTGCAAGAAGCGATGAAAATCATTCATCTGGAGTTAGAAAAATATGTTTCTAAGGGGCCGAATGAAGATGAACTGGGTGACAGTTTAAAAAATATTACCGGGGGGTTTCCGTTGCGTATAGACAGCAATAAAAAAATTGCTGAATATTTATCGGTGATTGGTTTTTATAAATTACCGCTGGATTATCTGGATACCTTTGTCGGGCATGTGAATCAGCAAAATAAAGCGAAAGTGGATGAGGCATTAAAACGTAGAATTCACCCGCATAAAATGTTGACGGTGATTGTGGGTGCAAAAAGTGAAAAATAATTAGTTAGAATATAATTGTGGTTTAGGTAAAAAATTATTGATTTAATGATGTCGCAATCAAAAAAACAGAAAAAAACATCCGCCAATAGCTCGTTACGGATCATTGGTGGCAAATGGCGCAGCCGCTTGTTACCGGTGGCGGATTTGCCTGGTCTGCGCCCCACTACCAGTCGAGTGAGGGAAACACTCTTCAACTGGCTACAAAATGATGTGCCCGGCGCACGTTGTTTAGACTTGTTCGCCGGCAGTGGTGCACTGGGTTTTGAAGCCGCATCGCGGGGAGCCGGTAGTGTTATTATGCTGGAAACCCAAAATCAGGCGGCTAAAATTTTACGTGAAAACATTCAAACGCTAAATGCGGAGCAGGTTCAGCTGTTGCAAACGGATGCGATGAGCTGGTTAAATTCGGTTGCTGATTCAGTAACTGACTCAGTAACTGACTCAGCTCAACGCTTTGATGTGGTGTTTATCGACCCACCATTTGATAGTGATTATCTGGCACAGGCCTGTGAATTACTTGAAACTCGGCAGTGTTTATCTGAGCATGCCTGTCTTTATCTGGAAATGAATCGTAAGCAGGATTTGCCCGAGCTGCCACTAAGCTGGACGGTGGTGCGGGAGAAAAAAGCCGGGCAGGTGGGCTATTATCTGATCAGGCGAAATATTCAGCGTGAATGATTTTTATGTGATCGGGTTACCCTGTAATCCATATATAATAATGCAAATAGAATAATAGAGGCACATCATGTCAGCAGTGGTCGCAGTTTATCCGGGAACCTTCGATCCCGTCACCAATGGTCACAGCGATCTGGTTAGCAGGGCGTCCGGCCTGTTTGATAAGGTGATTGTCGCCATCGCGGCGAGCCCGTCAAAAGCGCCATTATTTGACTTGGAGCACCGAATTGAGCTTGCGAAACAGGTACTGGCTCAATATCATAATGTCGAAATTTGTGGTTTCTCGGATTTGCTGGTGGATTTTGTGCGCAAGCGCCAGGCCAACGTGATTTTACGGGGGCTGCGAGTGGTGTCAGACTTTGAGTTTGAGATGCAGCTGGCGAGTATGAACCGGCATTTAGCACCGGAAATAGAGACCCTGTTTCTGACCCCCTCTGAAAAAAGCAGCTTTATTTCATCAACGCTGGTGAAGGAAATTGCCTCCCATAATGGCGATGTGTCTGAGTTTGTGAATTCACGGGTGGTGAGTGCGTTGCGCGAGAGATACAGCGCATAAAGACATGCTGCAAGTAAGGGCGAAAATTCCTGTAATAGGTTATAATCATCCGCTAATATATTGTTCAACATAATGTAAACTTTGCTAAAACCATTATGTGAGATTTTTAAAATTTTAATGTAGGGCTAAAAAATGGCATTAATCATTACTGACGAATGCATTAACTGTGATGTATGCGAACCGGAATGTCCCAATGAGGCAATTGCCGCCGGCGATGAAATTTATGAAATAGATCCAACCAAATGCACCGAGTGTGTCGGGCATTATGATACACCCCAGTGTGTCGAGGTGTGTCCAGTAGACTGTATACCCAAAGATCCGGATCATGTAGAAAACAAAGATGAATTGATGGAAAAATATAAGCAGCTTACCGGGAAGTAGTCCGCTTTCATTGTTGTTAAGAGGCTCCTGATGTTGGGGCCTTTTTTTTGAGCTTATAAATTTAAAAAATCGCGGGTCATAAGTCTTTAGCCGTTAGTCAATAAAACAGGCGCAGCCTCACGCTTTGACGTATGACTAAAGACCAATGACCTAAGACTTAAAAAAGGCCACCAGAATGAAACCAATATTAGTCATAATATTATGCATTTTTTCAACCAATCTGTACGCCGCAGCGGGTATAGCTACAGCGCACCCGTTAGCAACCCAGGCCGGTGAAAAAATTCTAGCTGAGGGTGGCAATGCTTTTGATGCGGCGGTGGCAATCAGTGCGGCGCTGGCGGTTGTTGAACCGTATAGCTCAGGCATTGGTGGTGGTGGTTTCTGGTTATTGTATCGCAGCAACGATGGTTTTGACACCATGATTGATGGCCGGGAGAAAGCCCCCTTAAAAGCGCATCGTGATATGTATCTGGATGATAAGGGTGAAGTCATTCGTGGCGCTTCAATGGATGGTGCATTGTCCGCCGGTATTCCCGGTGTGCCCGCAGCACTGGAGCATCTGTCTAAAAAGTATGGCAAGTTAAGTTTAAAACAAAGTTTACAACCCGCAATAGAATATGCAAAAAACGGCTTTAAAGTAACGCCGCATTATCAGCGCATGGCGGGCTTTCGTTTAAATGCCTTAAGGGCATCGTCGGCGGCAGCAAAGATTTTTTTAAAAAATAATAATGTACCCAATGAAGGTGACATTATTAAACAGGAAGATCTGGCCAATACATTAATGGCGATGGCTGAAAAAGGTTCGGCGGGTTTTTATCGAGGTGATGTTGCTAAAAAACTCATTCAGGGTACAAATAATGCGGGTGGAATCTGGAGCGATGAGGATTTCAAAAAATATTCTATTGTTGAGCGTAAACCGGTAACGGGTCAGTTTCATGAAATGAAAATCACCTCTGCTGCACCGCCATCATCCGGTGGAATTGCACTGGTTGAAATGTTGAATCAGCTTTCATTTTATTCATTAAGCGGCCTGCAAAAAACCGATGCTATTCATTTGGCGATTGAGGCAATGCGTCGTGCCTACCGGGATCGCGCACAGTTTCTGGGGGATACCGATTTTGTGGCGGTGCCGGTTGAGCGTTTAACCAATATAAATTATGCAGCGGGTTTAGCCGCAACAATTCACCCGGACAAGGCGACACCAAGTTCATTGCTGCCCGGTGTAGTACACGAAAATAACAGTCGTGACACAACGCACTTTTCTGTTATCGATCACCAGGGAAACCGGGTGTCCGCAACCCTGTCGGTTAATTATCCGTTTGGTTCGGGGTTCGTGCCGCCGGGAACCGGGGTGTTGTTAAACGATGAAATGGATGACTTTTCCGCCAAGCCCGGGGTTGCCAATGCCTATGGGCTAGTGGGCGCAGAAGCTAATGCAATTGAACCGGGTAAGCGAATGTTGTCGAGCATGTCGCCCACTTTTCTGGAAACCGATGACAGACTGGCGGTCATCGGTACCCCGGGTGGCAGCCGCATAATTACCATGGTGTTGCTGGGCAGTGTGCGGTTTTATTTTGGCGAAGATGCAGAAGAAATTGTCAACGGCCCAAGGTTTCACCATCAATATTTACCCGATAATGTTTCCTATGAGCCCGGCGCTTTTAGTGGCGATGTCCTGTTAGGCTTAAAAAATAAAAATCATAAGCTAAAACCGGCTAAGAATAGCTGGGGAAATATGCAAGTGGTGATCTGGGATAAACGCACTAAAAAAATGACCGCGGCTTCGGATGAGCGTGGCGAAGGCCTGGCTAAAGTTATCAGATTAAAATAATACGGACGATGAGTTGAATATTGTTTCAGTGATTTTTATTTACATTAAAAATCACTCAAGCCCAAAATCCTCGATATCAATATTCGCTGTGTGTGACTCCATGTTGTTGATTTTTTCAATACACTTCATTAATTGCATGCGCTGCTGATCGGCCTGCCCATGATTGATATAGTGATCTGCGGCTTTAAGTAATTCTTCATAATACGGCAGGCGAAAGTTATGATTGAGCAATGATTTTGCCAGGAAAAAAGGGTCTTTATCATGCTCTTTCATAGTGGCGGCGGCAATCAGTGCGGTTTTTAATTCAATATCGGTGGGTTTACTCATAGGATTAAGTTTAGTCGAAATATGAAAAAATTAAATAATTTTAAACTTTGATATAATCCAGACCTAATTATTTAAGACAGGTTTTCTCATGAGTGAAATTAAAATAGGCATTTTAACGGCATCCGATCGTGCCAGTGCCGGTGTATATGAAGATCTTTCCGGGCAGGCGATTATTGACACGCTGAATGATTATTTAACGTCAGAATGGCAGCCTGTTTATAAAGTGATTCCAGATGACCAGGCGGGCGTTGAACAAACCTTAATTGAGATGGCGGATAAAGAAGGTTGCTGTCTAATTGTGACCACCGGTGGCACCGGACCCGCACCAAGAGATCTGGTGCCGGAAGCCACAGCAGCGGTCTGTGAAAAAATGATGCCGGGCTTTGGTGAGCTGATGCGTCAGGTGAGTTTGCAGTATGTACCCACGGCTATTTTATCACGACAAACCGCCGGTATTCGTGGCAAGAGTTTAATCGTAAATTTACCCGGCAAACCGAAATCGATTCGCGAGTGTCTCGATGCGGTGTTCCCCGCCATTCCGTATTGTGTGGATTTAATCGAAGGGCCTTTTCTGCAAGTGAACGAAGCTGTCATTAAAGCATTTAGGCCGAAGGCGAAATAATTGAGTACGCGTCCACATCCCGTTCATATTTTGAAATACCCTGCGGCTGTAATGTTATGTTTAGTGGTGAATCGCTTTACTCGGTAAACCCTTTACTGGGTAAACCCCTGGAAAGTATGCAGGCTTTACGCTTAAACCATCAGGTAGCGACAGGGCGGCTTATTGATATTATCTATTAAGTTGATAGAAATAATTTAAGCCGAATTTATTGATTTAGCTTGAATTTTTTTGCAATCACTCTATCTTACGGGTTCAGATATTAAATACAAATTATAAGGATACCATCATGGGTGTACTAGTCGGTCGCGAAGCGCCAGATTTCACTGCAGCAGCAGTTTTAGGTAATGGCGAAATTGTTGAAGATTTTAATTTTAAAAGTGCAACGAAAGGTAAAAATGCCGTTGTTTTCTTTTACCCACTGGATTTTACGTTCGTATGTCCATCAGAGTTGATTGCATTTGATCATCGTCTGGAAGAATTTAAAAAGCGTAATGTTGAAGTGATTGGTGTGTCTATCGACTCTCAGTTCTCTCACAATGCATGGCGCAACACCGCTATTAATGATGGCGGTATCGGCCAGGTCGGTTATCCACTGGTTGCGGATGTTAAGCATGAAATTTGTCAGGCATATGATGTTGAGCATCCGGATGCGGGCGTTGCCTTCCGTGGTTCATTTTTAATTGATACGAATGGCATGGTTCGTCACCAGGTGGTTAACGATCTGCCACTGGGTCGTAATATTGATGAAATGTTACGAATGATAGATGCGCTTGCTTTCCACGAAGAGCACGGCGAAGTTTGCCCGGCTGGCTGGAAAGATGGCGATAAAGGCATGGATGCATCTCCAGATGGCGTTGCTAAATATCTGGCGTCTGAAGCGGATAAGCTTTAATTAATAGCCAGGATTGAAAGATTTATCTGAGCTTAAATTATAAAATACCTGTCAATTTTTGGCAGGTATTTTTTTGTCATTATTGATTACTGCCCCTGCATAACCTTGCCAATATCCTCAAAAAAACTGTTATCAAACTGACTGTCCGTTTCGGAAGATAGCCCGAGTACAATCAGCCCGATAAGCAAAGCAATAAAAAGAATAACCCCTATAATTTGTCCCCAATCATAAGTGCGGCGTTTTTTTTGCGTCATAACAATCTCGCGTTAAACATAATTTAATAAAAATAATTATAGCTATTTTTGACAGCGACTACAGTAAAAAGTCGAGCGCTGAGTTTGAGTTATTTTTTTAATGACGGTGCCACAGTGAGTACAGGCTTCAGCTGCACGCCCATAAACCGCAAGGGTTTGTTGAAAGTAACCGGGCTTACCCTCTTCATTAATAAAGTCCTTAAGGGTGGTGCCGCCCTGCTCAATAGAAGCGGTTAATATAGATTTAATTGCGGCCACCAACTTACGATAACGGGCCAGTGAGATATTGCAGGCGGCACGTTTCGGATTGATGCCCGCAGCGAATAAAGATTCATTTGCATAAATATTGCCGACACCCACTACGATATGACTGTTCATTAAAAATGTTTTTATGGCTATCTTTCTGTTGCGACTTTGTTCATATAAATATTCAGCTGTGAATTCATCTTCAAGTGGTTCAGGGCCAAGATTTTTTAATAGTTTATGTAACAGCGGGTCTGATTTTGACCATAACACGGCGCCGAAGCGACGCGGGTCTCGTAGGCGTAAAACTTTATTATGACCAAAGCAAATATCAAAATGGTCGTGTTTTTCCGGGCTGATAGATTTGTTTAAAATACGCAAACTACCTGACATGCCCAGATGTAAAATAACCGTGCCTGCATCGGTGCGCAGTAAAATATATTTTCCTCTGCGGTCTACGGATTGAATCTTCTGATTGATGAGCTGTTTTTTTAGGGCTGCGGGAATTGGCCAGCGTAGTTGTTTCTGGCGAATGATTACATCGGTGACTTTTTTGTTTAGTAAATAAGGCTCAATGCCGCGGCGAGAAGTTTCAACCTCAGGTAACTCAGGCATCGGGTTTATCCACTTTAAATACTCCGTACAAAATGTCCTGGTTTGAATTATCCAGATGATATTCAATATTTAGCTCAGGTAAAGCCAGAATTAGCCAGGGGTCATTATCGGTTATCTGAAAAATAAGGCTTTGGCTTTTTGAGCTAATTTCAATTTGTCCGAGTTTTTTGCGGGGTAGATATTTATGCACAGCAAACGCCTGCGCTTTATTCCAGTGCTGTAGTAAAGATTGAATCTGATCTACATTTAATTTTGCTTTAACGGCTTCCTCCTGTGCGTTGATCCAGTTGTTATCGTTATCAAGTAAAATGCTGACGGCAGGCGTTTGAATTTTAGTAATAGAAAAATGTTCAGGTAATAAAGATAAGTCGACAAAGCTGGAAGGCTGTGCACTGGCCAGCGGATAAATTTGATCGTTAATGAGTGCCATTTTATTTTCCGCAAGAAAGTAGCGCTTATTATTTAGCGGGTTGGATTTTCCAAATAATATCTCTGTGTTGTTAAAAATAATATGTGCAAGGGGTTTATCCAATGCGTACTGAGATAAATCAAGCGCGCTAGCATCATAATTTTTTTCAACAGGGGTTTGTGTAAGGCTTAAAAGCGTCGTTATTCTGAACTGGTGCGCTTTTAAAGAATAGGGTTTTTTCATGTACCATAATCCATCGTTCTCCTTTAAAAATATAATGTCCTGATCTTTAGAGCGACGGATTTTTATACGGGTTATTTCTTCGATATCCAGATGACTTAATTTTTGTATGTTATCAGGTGTATTTTGTTTGCTATAGAAAATAATAATAAAAATGGTCAAAAAAATAACCATTCCAATATTTAACAGGCTACGACTGTTTTTCATTATTTCTTATGCCGCTTAAACCAGATAGTCGCACCGCTTACAAAAAATATCAGAGGTAAGAAAATTAAAAATACCAGACCGATAACAGCCGCCATAGGCGCTGATAAGTTAAGTTGTAAATCCGGTGCACTTTTAGGGGCTATCGCAATGAGCTTGTCATTGGTGGTAAGCCAGTTAAATGTATTCAGAATAAAATCCAGGTTAGCCCCCTGTCCCAGATTGTTGTTAGCAATAAAATCAGTATCGCCAATAATAACCACGCGTTGACTAAAGTATTCTTTTGCCGATTTAATCTGGCGTTGCTGGGCAATGCCAATACTTAGGGGTCCGGCCAAGTCATCTTCTTTATTGTATTCAAGCTTTTCTGTCAGACTTTTTGTTTCAGACCAGCTACTGGAAGAGGTGATTAATAGATCGGTTGTAATCCATTTGTTTTCGGTTTGCGGGCTTGTTGTTAAAGCGCTCGCAGAAGTAAACAGCGTGAAGTACTGCATTTTTTCGGTGATCGGATGACGTTGAAATTCGAGTATGGGAATAATTGCCGGGTGGCTTAATTTCAGCATGGCAGTAACCTGTGGATTGTTATCAATTACAACGCCATCGATAAAATTTATATTCAACGGCGGAGTTAATTTTAACAGTGAGTTATCAGGTGCAGGGTCCTGCAGCCAAAGCAACTGGCCGCCACTTTTAACAAACGCTAGAATTTTTTGTTGTTCGCCATCCAGCAGCGGTTTATTGATTGAACCAATAACCAGTACCGTATTATCTATATTTAGAGCATCTTTAATGAGGTTAATGTCGCTGACATCAAAGCCTTTACTTATGAGTTGATTGGCCAACAGGCTGTAACCTTGAGGTGAGTTATCGTTAATACTACGTTCACCATGTTGGCTTAAAAACTGTATCCTGGGTTTACCGCCCCGCTGCAATCGAATTAAAGCGTTAGTAATGCTTTCTTCAGAAAGTTTTTCAAAGCGCTCGAATTGACCGTTATATTCGATAATGGTTTGACCATAACGGTTTATATTGTCTGCTTTAGCCTGATCAATAAAAATATCCGGGTTAATCAGCTGAAAACTAAAATCGGACTTGTGACTTTCATAACGGTTTAAAATTTCAGTAATGGCCTTCGTGAGTGCAGGGTTATCGGCCTGATAACTGCGTAATTTAATTTCAAAGGGCAATTGATGTAACAGTTGTATCGTGTCGTTGCTTAATGAGTGACGATTGCCTGCGGTCCAGTCGCTGCGCTGATTGTATTCATTGCTTAACCAGCCAGCCAAGCCAGTGCAGGCGAGTAGCAAAACTATAAAAATCATATGTTGAATTTTATATTGTAGCTGCGACGTGCGGGTGACTTTCATTAACCCTGTAACCGTTGTGAGTCAAGCTGGCGAATACTGAGTAAAATAAAGCCAAGACTAAATAAAATAAAGTAGGCGATATCAGCGGTGTTAACAATACCGCGTAACATCTGGATACTGTGATAAGTAATGGATATATAGTTGAAAAAATTATTGCCTTCGGTTGTCGCGTTACCCGCAATATTAATAATAAAAAATATAATAAGCAGGCCGAATGTTCCAGCGGCCGCATTTACAGGCTGGCTGCTGAGGGATGACATATAAAGACCTAATGAAGTAAATGCGGCGATGGTTAAAAACTGTCCGAGCATTCCCGAAGCAAATTTTCCCATATCCAGATTAGTCGAAGATAATAGCGATAAGGGCATTATGCCAATAATTAAAATAACAATACTGAAAAATAAAAGCGCGCCAAGATATTTTCCTAATACAATTTCGGTCATAGAAACCGGCGATGATAATAATAATTTTAGAGAACCGCTTTGTTTTTCTTCACTCAGCAGACGCATAGTGATGAGTGGGCTAATTATGAGTAATAAAACTTTGGAAAAATCAAACAGCGGCGCGACTACTAAATCGGTAACGCCGGGTGCATCTTTTATTTTGATTAACTCGGCCTGTATCGCAAAAAAATAATCAATAAACCCCAAGAATTTCCACGCCATTATGCCCTGAACGACACCAAGAATAATCCACGCCAGGGGCGATAAAAAAAGGCTGCGTAATTCGCGTAGCGCGATATGTAGAATCATGCGGCTTGCTCGCTGTTGTGCGTGTCTTCACGGGTTGTTTTTTCACCGGTTGATTCTTCACCAGTTGATTCTTCACCAGTTGATTCTTCACCGGAGGTCAAATTTAAAAATATCTGCTCAAGATTGTTTTCTAGTGGGCAAAGTTCTAATAATCCCCAGTTGTTTTCTACACAGTAGCGGCTGATGTCGGCCAGTGATGCGCTTAGCTGGCTACCGGAAATTAAATAACGATGCTCTGCGCTTTGTTTAGCTGAGTCTACACCAGGTAATTTTTTTATAGCCTCTAAGTCGGTTACCTGTTGAAGTCGCAGTGTTGCACTGTCGGTTTGCTTAAGTTCCTGCATTTTTTTATTGAATACGGATTTACCCCGGTGAATCATCTGCACCCGGTTACACACTGCCTGAACTTCCGGCAAGATATGGGTGGATAAAATAATGCCGTGCTGCTCACCCAGTTCTAAAATTAATTTACGAATTTCCACCATCTGTATCGGGTCAAGCCCAACGGTGGGTTCATCTAGAATAATAATTTCTGGTTGATGAATAATCGCCTGTGCAATGCCCACCCGTTGTTGATAGCCTTTTGATAAATTGCCAATTAAGCGTTGGTTATAGTCTTCGAGGCCGCAGCGTTGAATCGCCAGTGCACGTAAATTTTTGATGGCCGATTTTTTAACCCGACGTAGGCGTGCCGCATAGTTAAGGTATTCATCAACTGTCAGCTCGGGATAAAGCGGCGGCCTATCCGGAAGGTACCCTATAGATTGTTTGGCCTGATTCGGGCTGTCGAGCAGGTCTGCGCCATTAATAATAATTTCACCCTCACTGGGCGCCAATACGCCGCAGAGCATTTGCAGGCAGCTGGATTTTCCCGCGCCATTAGGGCCAAGCAGGCCCAGTATTTCACCGCGCTGTAGTTCTATGGAGACATTATTTACCGCGTGGTTATCACGATAAATTTTATGTAAATGGCTGGCCTGAATGAGTGCTGACATGGGGCAAAATCATATCAGGAAATACTCATCTTACAAGCACAGAGTAAAGTGTTATTCAACATTCGTTAAATTCAGATAGAATTAGTGCTTTAAAATAGTAGAAAAATTATGATTACTCACTGGCTAGGTGTAGATACCGGCGGTACTTTTACTGACTTTGTGTATTTCAATGGCGATGCGATTCGCATCCATAAAGTACTGTCGACACCTGCAGCGCCGGAGCAGGCGATTTTACAGGGAATAAGTGAACTTGAAATTCCATTAACCGATTTGCAGGTTATACACGGCTCGACGGTAGCGACCAATGCGGTGCTGGAACATAAGGGGGTTAAAACGGTTTATATCACGAATAAAGGTTTTGCCGATGTTTTGACGATTGGCCGGCAGGCACGCCGTGAATTATATAATTTAATGCCCAGACCGGTGTTGCCTCTCATTCCAGCAGAGCACTGTCTTGAGGTGAATACGCGATTATCTGCGCAGGCTGAACTGTTGCAGGATTTAGATGTGAATGACCTGCATCAGCTGCTGCAAAAAATAAAAAAAATTAATCCCGATTCAATTGCCGTTAATCTGTTGTTTTCGTTTTTAGATGATCGTCAGGAGCAGTGCATAAAAAAATTCCTGAGCGAACATATGCCAGATATATTTATTTGTTGCTCCAGCGATGTGCTACCTGAATATAAAGAATACGAGCGCGGTATGGCAACCGCACTTAACGCCTATGTCGGTCCGTTAATGCAGGGTTATCTAAATCGGTTAAATTCAAATTTACAAATGGAAGTTGAGCAGCATACGGCAAACTCGGCACTAAACTCGTCGCTAAAGTCGGCTCTAGCGGTTTTGCAAAGTAGTGGGGGTACGATTCAGGCAACACAGGCCGGCGAGCACGCGGTGAATTTATTATTGTCGGGCCCCGCCGGTGGGCTAAAGGGTGCGCAGTACGTGGCGGGTCTGAGTGGTGAGTCGAAATTATTAAGTTTTGATATGGGGGGCACATCAACTGACGTTGCACTTATTGATGGTGAAATTAAATTAACCTCCGAAGGTTTTATCGGGCATTACCCGGTGGCGGTGCCGATGGTGGATATGCATACCATCGGTGCGGGGGGTGGCTCGGTAGCCTATGTGGATGGCGGTGGTTTGTTAAATGTTGGACCGCAATCCGCGGGGGCTAATCCGGGACCTGCCTGTTATGGACAGGGCGGCTTGAGTGCAACCGTTACCGATGCGAATTTAGTCCTGGGAAGGCTGCAGGAGAATGCTTTTTCAGGTGAAGGCATGGTGTTAAATCCGCTCGCGGCAAAACAGGTCGTGGGGAAAATTGCAGCGCAGATAGAAAAGTCCATTGAAGAAACCGCACTGGGTATTATTCGTATTGCCAATGAGCATATGGTGCGGGCTCTGCGCACGATTTCCGTGCAGCGGGGATTTGATCCACAGAATTTTTCGTTGACCTGTTTTGGGGGCGCGGCAGGATTGCACGTGTGCGCACTGGCGGATGCGCTGAAAATGCAGCGCGCACTGGTGCCGGTGCACGGGGGTGTGTTGTCCGCATTAGGTATGCTGGTTGCCGCGCCCAGTCGTGAGCTGTCTCATGCGTGTATTCAAGATTTGTTAACCAGTGATTTACAACACATCGAGAATCTTTTTTTAAATCTGCAAAAGCTGGGTGTTGATGATATGCGACACGAATTGAGTGGGCAGCCTGTCATGCAACGTTCCCTGCAGCGCTCCCTGCAGCGTTCCATGGACTTACGCTATAAAGGGCAGAGCTTCACACTAAATTTACCCTGGATTGATAGTCTTAAGGCGATCGAAAAAACATTTCATCAGTTGCATAAAAAAACCTATGGCCACGATCTTGATATGCCGGTTGAATTAGTGAATCTGCGTCTGTCGATAAAAGGGCTTGCGCCGCCTTTTAAACTGCCGAAGATAAAACACGCAATTGAATTGGACGCGACGGTACAAACAAGTTTATATGGTTTTGAACAGGCAGTACCGGTTTATCAACGTGAAGCACTCATTAATCGTCAGGAAATTATTGGTCCTGCGCTAATTGTAGAAGCCGTATCAACGACGTTAATTGAACACAACTGGTGTTGTGTTGTTGATGAGGTGGGTAATTTGTTGCTTACACGAATGCAATGAAAAATGTGGTTACTTAAGGAAATGCTATTTAATAAACTGCGTTACTTTCAGTGCCCAGTGATCTGGCTCAAAATGATCTACCTCAAAATAAAGTGCCGATAATTCAGGTTTAGCGATAGCCTTTATCGATAGTTTATCTGTTGATGAGGTAGTGTCATCTTCACTGAATCTGGCTTTTGCATCATTTCCATTATTAGCACGAAACAGCATTCCATAACCAAAAATACCAGGGTTACGATTGTATATGGGTTGTCGGTCTACGAAGATATCTTGCATGTTTTTTATATTTGCGTGTATGGGTGTTTATTTGTGGGCAACAATGTTTTTTATTTTAAATATTATTAAGCACATTTTCAGCCCAGTTTATTGCTTCAATATTTATATCCGACAAATCATTCACGCTTAAATCTGCAAAGCGAATATTAGCCCAGTCACCTTCCTCCTGTGCCAGTGTACAGTTTAAGGCTTCACCTAATTCACCTTCGCGATTTAGTAATGCGGCTATTACATTATCAGCCAGTGGTAAGGGGCTAATTAATTCTTCGAGGCTGCGATCCATTAATAAATCTAAAGATGAAAACATACCGACTGTAAAGAAGCTATCCACGGGTTTTAAGTCGGCCTTTTCTGCCAGTCGTTCACAACTACGGGCGCGAATCATAGCAATGCGCACCTGTTCAAGGGGTTTGTTGTCCATGCCACTAAGCGCCATCATGGATGCCCAGGTGCTAAGTTGTTTGCGCCCGAGCATAACCGTGGCATGTTGAATGGATTCAATTTTTGAGGTGCGGGTAAAGAACGCCGAGTTCATCAACTGTAAAATTTTATAACTGAGGGCAACATCTTTACAGATGATGTCAACAACCTTGTCGATGTCGGCTTCAGGGTTATGTAAAGTAGAGAGCAGATTGATAATGCTCATTTGATTCGAATCTAAAGATTCACCGCTCACAATGCGTGGGCGATTGAGAAAGTACCCCTGAATATAATCAACATCCACATCACGGCAAATATCATAGGCCTCATGATTTTTTACGTGGTCGGCGAGAATAATGGGGTGAAGTCTTTTTAGTATTTTTAAGTGCGCACGAATTTCGCCGATGGATAAATCTTCGATATTAATATCAATCATGCTCGCCATGCTGGCCAGAGGTTGTAGAGCCGGATGCTGTAGGTAGTTGTCCAGGGCGAGCTTAAAGCCCGCATCTGCCAGGCGTTTTACGCCGGCGATAAGCTTATCGGTGACATTGGCATAGGTGGGGATTTTTAAAATAACCCGTTCAGTGGGCAGGGGGAGTTCATAGTCTTTGAGTAAAAAATGTTCGCTAAGGGTAATAAAGGCCATGTTTTTGCCCACCAGTTTATTAATGCCGATTTCCATAAATGCATTAATAATCACCTGTGAGGTGGCTTTGTCGGCTTCTATTGAGGGGCTGCTGCTTTCACTGGCTGAGTGAGACATTAACTCATAAGCGTAGATATCCAGATCTCGGGTGTAGATGGGTTGTCGCCCTACAAAAATTTTAGCCATGGGTTTGTGTCTTTATTATTCGGTTGTTTTTAATTTTAAATATAGACTATTACCACAGTAATTTTATTGTATTGGTGGGCAATCTTCACATAATTGTCAGGCGAAAAAAAACCCGCTGTTAGAAGCGGGTTTTTTTGAAGTGTAAATCAGCCTTATTTGATTTTGGCTTCTTTATACATTACATACTTACGAATCGTAGGATCAAACTTTTTGATCTCCATTTTCTCAGGCATGTTTTTCTTGTTCTTGTCTGTGGTGTAGAAGTGACCTGTACCCGCAGATGAAACTAATTTAATTTTTTCACGCATAGTCTTTCCCCTTAAACCTTCTCGCCACGAGCGCGCATTTCAGTTAACACAGTGTCTATGCCTTTCTTATCAATAAGGCGCATACCTGACGTTGAAACGCGTAATTTTACATAACGCTTTTCGCTTTCCACCCAGAAACGGTGGTTGTGTAAATTAGGCAAAAAACGACGACGCGTTCTGTTCTTTGCGTGTGATACATTGTTACCGGACATAGGCTTCTTACCTGTGACCTGACATACTCTAGCCATGATGACTCCAGTCAAAACTTTAAATATATAGTAAGAACCTGTTGATGGCGTGCACCTACGTGCACCTAACAGGCTCTGGAAATCTGAGGGCGGTGATAATACCGGATTTTGGCCGGCTAAACAAGCAATTCTGTATAAATATGTGGGTGTGATTTTGGGTGTTGGCAGGGTGCTGGGCTTCATTGTATAGTAGCAGCTTATTTTACGGGCAATTTATTTGCTAAGTTATTGAATTTACTGGTTAACCCTGTCGCGAGCTAAAGCTCGCTCCTGGCGTAGGATGAACAGGGCCAGACGTATGTCTCTCATCAATTAGAAACAGAAAACTATGGATATTGTATATATACGCGACCTGCGCATCGAAACCGTCATCGGCATCTACGACTGGGAGCGCGAAATTCGCCAGATTGTTAGCCTGGATCTGGAAATGGGCACTGACATCCGCCGTGCCGGTGAAACCGATCATATTGATGACACGCTGGATTATAAGTCAGTGGCCAAGGCCTTAATCGACTTTGTTGGCAAATCCGAGTTTCAACTGGTGGAAGCGTTAGCCGAGCAATGCTCACAAATCGTTCTCAATGATTTTAATGTGCCCTGGCTTCGATTACGCCTGAGCAAGCCCGGTGCGGTTACGGGCTCACAGGATGTGGGTGTACTGATAGAGCGATCAAAAGACTAATCACATGGCATGGGTATATATCAGCTTAGGCAGTAATATTGACCGTGAGGCCCTGACCCGCGCGGGGGTAGCTGCATTGCGTCAGCATTATGGTGAGCTGGTCTTGTCATCAGTCTATGAAAGTGAAGCGGTGGGCTTTGACGGTGAAAACTTCTATAACATGGTGATTGCCCTGCAAACCGACGAGGAAGTGCACCAGGTGGCGCAAACACTGCGTCAGATAGAAGATGAGCACGGACGAGATCGAACCGGCCCGCGATTCTCATCTCGAACTCTGGATTTAGACTTACTACTTTACGATGATTTGATTATCGACGAAGAAAAACTGCAGATTCCCCGGGATGAAATTTTATTGCGGGCATTTGTGCTGTGGCCCATGGCGCAAGTAGCGGCGGATTTAAAGCACCCTCAGTTGCATAAAACCTATGGGGAGCTGTGGGATGCGTTTGATAAAGATTCTGAAAAGTTAGAACCGATTGAGTTTGATTTTGGCTAATACAAAGCGGATCCACCAAACACGCAGCCACCCGAAACAACCAATATCCCTTATATCATTATCCCACGATGATTATACCGATGATTATTCCAGATTATTCCAGACACCCATTAGTTAAGGCTTTATTTTTATGGAGATCTTAAAGTGGCTGTCTGGGTAAGTTTTTCTGGGTAAGTTTTGGGTAAGTTTGTTGCCTGGGTAACTTTCTGTAAGCTATTCGTGTTAGCCCCCCTCTTTGGAAAAGAGGGGTTGGGGGAGATTTGAAAACATTCGGGTTGATTTGCAGCATGTATAGAGTCAATAAACCGAATACGTTCAAATCCCTTTTCAGTAAAGCGCGTATATCTGCTTCCACGATTATTCCAGGACGATTATTCCAGAACGATTATTCCAGGCACCCATAATAAAAAAGGCATGGCATTTAGTTAAGCCTTTGTTTTTATAGATATCTTAAAGTGGCTGTCTGGGTAAGTTTCTGCAAGTTATTCGTAAACGTCTGGCGAAGCACACCTAAAAATATTTACACTGTTATGTTAACGCTACATTCCAGGGCAGCAAGTAATCAATATCATCAGGCTTATTGGGTAGCTCTTCTAACAAATGTTTTAAATAA